>Ga0172382_10000022_pt1 | contig 236167 bp, 206 predicted proteins | sample Leawel138RmetaG_FD_122245 | JGI IMG/M metagenome (GOLD analysis project Ga0172382, IMG submission 122245) | Leachate microbial communities from a municipal landfill in Southern Ontario, Canada - Leachate well 138R metaG | ecosystem: Engineered > Solid waste > Landfill > Unclassified | place... | reverse complement strand
TGGATAGCCCGCGGACAACGCCTACGGCGTTACCCACCGTCTACCCACAGGTTGGCGGCTGCACACATCAACACAGGCTGCCAGCTACCAAGTTCAGACTCATCTACGGATTGGAATCGACTGACATGACGCTGCGGTACGTGAATGGTAACCTGCTTTCGATAGCGTGACTTCAGGAGCCGCGGCATGCGAACAGGGTCCATCCGTCAATGGTTTGCCTTGCTGGCCTTCTGCATTTCTGCAGGCGCCATGGCGGCCGACGTGGTGGGCGTTGCGCCCCAGGGCGAGGTGCTCGAACGGCCTGGGCAGATGTCCGGTACGGACGGGCCTCGTGCCCGCCTGGCATGGCCCTGGGCGCACACGATTGCCGAAGATCAAAGCTTTGTGCTGCGGTTCGATACCGCGGTGCAGGATGCTTCACTGCTGAGCCACACGTATTGTGAGGTTCAGGGGCTGGGTGAAGCCGTTCCTGTGCGGCTCATCACGGGGGTCGACCGCGAGCGCCTGCTCGATGCGCTGGGCTGGGCAGACGATGGCCCGGAGCGGACCGATGCGCGCATCGTGCAGTGCAAGCGGCTTTTGCCGCCCGGTGCCCGTGTGCGCCTGGTGCTGCAGCCCGGGGTATCGGCGGTGCTTGCCGAAGGGGGTGTGCCGATGGTGTCTGCAGTCGGGCTGCAGGACACCTTTCAGGTTCGCGAACCGTTTCGCGCGACGCTTGGCTGTACCCGCGCCACGGCCCGGGCGCCCTGCCTGCCGCTGTCTGCCCTGAATGTGTGGTTTTCGAGCCCGATCGCGCGTGCGCAGGCCGAGCGCATCATCCTGCAGACCCCCGATGGGCCGCGCCAGGCCAGCGAGTTCGCACCGGGCGCCTTTCCGGGTGACACATGGCTGGAGCATGTGCGCTTCGAGCCCCCATTTCCAGAAGGCAGCCATCTGCTGCTCGAGTTTCCCGAGGGCCTGTCCGACGACATGGGTCGCGGCCTGGAGAACGCAGACCGGTTTCCCATGGACATCGTGATGGACGCCTTGCCCCCTTTGGTCAAATTTGCGTCTGGTCCGTTCGGCATCGTCGAGCGCTTTGCCGAGGGTCCCCCGGCGCAGATGCAGACGCCCATGGTGCCTGTGGCCCTGCGTCGCGCGGGGCCGGGCCTGAGTGCACTCGACTTGCAGGTCTCTGCCGGCACGGTCCGGGATTTCACGGTGCGCGACGAGGTGCGGGCCCTGCAGTGGTTGGCCCGTGTTCAGGGCCTTCAGGAAGGGCAGCTGACGTCGGCGCAGCTTGCCGACCGTTTGGCGCTGCGTCCGATGCGTGAGGCCGCCACAGACGAGCCGCTCGTCGATGTGCGCAGCCTGTCCATACTCGACGGCGCCACGGATGAGCCGCGCGCAGTGCATCTGCCCGCGCTGTCCGATGACGATGGCCCGGATATCGAGATGCTGGGAATCCCCGTGGCCGAGGCCGGCCTGCACGTGATTGAAATTGCCTCGCCACGCCTTGGAAAGGCGTTGCTGGCCGAGCCGCAGGCCGCAGATGGGCAGACGGCAGCGCCCCTGATGTACGTACGTTCTGCCGTGCTGGTGACCAACCTGTCGGTTCATTTGAAGACGGGGCGCGACGATACGCTGATCTGGGTCACCACCCTGGATGAGGGCCTGCCGGTGCCCGATGCACAGGTGTCCGTGCTGTCCTGCGATGGCCATCGCCTGCTGGGCGGCGTGACCGATGCGCAGGGGCTCTGGCATGCGCAAACGCCCGTGCCTGCGGACGCCTGGTGTGAAGGTACGCGACTGTCGGGGGTCATGGCGAGCGCCCGGATTGCCGAAGAACACCCCATGGCACATGGCCAGGCTGATTTTTCGTTCACCTGGTCGACGTGGGATCGAGGCATCGAGCCCTGGCGCTTCGACATCCCCTTCAGCCATCAGGTCACGCCTGACCTGGTGGCTCACGCGGTGCTCGATCGCAGCCTGGTGCGCACCGGGGATACCGTGTCCATGAAGCTGTTCGTGCGCGAGCAGACGCGCTCCGGTCTGCGCAGCCCGCTGCACAGGCGCTTGCCGGATACCGTGACGATCCGTCATGTGGGCTCGGGAGAAGCCACCAGCCTGCCTGTGGCCTGGCAGATGAATGCCGGTGGCGGCGTGTATGCCGTGCTCGATTATCCGCTTGCCGAATCTGCGCGCCCAGGGCAATACGCCATAGAACTGAGCCCTGCAATGCCGCTGGACATGGGCGCCGCAGGCTGGCAGCCGGATCTCGAAGCGGGGCACTTCCGCGTCGAGTCGTTCAAATTGCCGCTGTTGCAGGGCTCGCTCAAGGTCTGGGCCGATGGTGCGGATCAGACTCTTCTGGTGGCTCCCGACGCGCTGCAGGTGGACCTGCAACTGGAATGGATCTCGGGTGGGCCGGCGCGCGAGCTGGCCGCCACACTGTCCGCCGTGGCCCAGGCACGGACGCCTGAACCTGCCGGCGATTCCGGCTATGTCTTTGGTGATCAGGGCTTTGCCCTGGATACACCAGGGCAGGGCCAGGGCCGGTTCAGGCATCTGTTTCTCGACAAGCAGCCTGTACAGCTCGATGCGCAGGGCTTTGCACGCATCGATGTCGGTGCGGTGCCGGCCACGGCGGAACCCATGTCCTGGCTGTTCGAGGCCTCGTTCATCGATCCGGCAGGTGAAGTGCAGACCATCGCAAACCGTGTCGACGTATGGCCGGCCGACGTCATCGTCGGCATCCGGGCCGATCGCTGGCTGCCCCGGGGGCACGAGACGCCTGTCAGGTTGCAGGTTCTCGGCGCCGATGGCCAGCCACGGGCCGGGGTGCCCGTACAGCTGGATGGGCGCTTGCGCACCCGATATTCCACCCGCAAGCGTTTGGTGGGCGGCTTCTACACCTACGATACCCAGGTTCAGGACAGCGCCCTGGGCACGTTGTGTACGGGGCTGAGCGATATCCAGGGCGAGTTTGAATGTGCCATTTCAGCAGAGCACGAAGGTGAAGTCGAACTGCAGGCGAGCGCCCGAGACAGCAAGGGCCGCGTTGCGCGTGCGGCCGTCACCCAATGGGTCTGGGGCGATGGCTTCTGGTCTGGCGGCGGCGATCATGACCGCATGGATGTGATTCCGGCGCGCAAGACGTGGCGGGCTGGCGAGATGGCTGAATTCGTGGTGCACATGCCGTTTCGGCAGGCCCGGGCGCTGGTGGCTGTCGAGCGCGAAGGGGTCTTGCAGGCGCAGGTGGTCGAACTGGACGGTGATGCGCCTGTGATCCGCTTGCCGGTCGATGCGGCATGGGGGCCCAATGTGTATGTGTCGGTCCTGGCTGTGCGCGGTCGCGTGCGCTCGGTCCCGTGGGCAAGTCTGGTCCAGTGGGGGTGGCGTGATCCCATGGCCTGGTGGCATGCCCGCGACCAGCAGGTGGCCGATGCGCCGCGCCCGACAGGCCTGGTCGATCTGGCCCGGCCGGCGTTCCGTTACGGTATTGCCGGCATCCAGGTGCTGAGCGGTGCAGACCAGCTTGATGTTCAGGTGCAGCCCGAACGTGCCAGCTACTCGGTGCGCGACACAGCCCGAGTGCGGATACAGGCCCGGCGGGCGGACGGCAGCCCGGCGGCCGGGGCCGGTCTGGCGTTTGTCGCTGTCGATGAGGCCTTGCTCGAATTGCAGGACAACGCCAGCTGGGATGTGCTCGATGCCATGCGGATGCAGCGGGCTCATGGCGTGCAGACCGCCACGGGGCAGTCCGAGGTCGTGGGCCGGCGGCACTATGGCCGCAAGGCCGTGGCTGCAGGTGGCGGGGGCGGTTTCAATGCTACGCGCGAGCTGTTCGATACCCGGCTGCTGTGGCAGGGTGAGCGCGTTCTGGATGGGCAGGGTGAAGCCTGGGTCGATGTGCCGCTGAACGATGCCTTGTCGCGTTTTCGCCTTGTGGCGGTCGTCGATCTGGGCGCAGACCAGTTTGGCATCGGCCAGGCCGACATCACCACCACACAGGATCTGCAGCTGGTGTCAGGGCTGCCCCAGGTGGTGCGGGAACAGGATCAGATCCAGGCCGGGATCACGGTGCTCAATCGGACTCGGTCGTCCATGGCGCTGACCGTACGGGCCAGTGTAGAGGGCGACGACGGGCAGGCCGGTGCCGAATTCGATGCACAGCGCATCACGCTGCCGGCGGGGGCCTCGCAACAGCTGTCCTGGGCATGGCAGGCGCCCTGGTTGCCCGGCCAGGCCGAGCGCGCACTCTTGCGCTGGCAGTTCACGGCCGAAACCGGGGCGGACAGTGCAGTGTCCGCCCAGGACGCCATTCTGGTCACACAGGAATTGCTGGCTGCCGTGCCCGTGACCGTGCAGCAGGCCAGCCTGCTTGCCCTGCAGCCCGATCGGCCGGTGTCCCTGCCGGTGGCGGCACCCACGGGTGCACTGGTGGTGAACGGCCACTTGCGCGGTGGGCTGCAGATTGGCCTGCAGTCCAGCCTGGCCGGCGCCTTGCCGGGGGTCCGGGATTGGCTCAGGCGCTATCCCTACACTTGTTTTGAACAGCTGGGCTCGCGTGCCCTGGGGATCCAGGATACGGCAGCCTGGCAGGCCCTGATGCAGCGCTTGCCGTCGTTCCAGGACGAGCGCGGCCTGTTGGCCTATTTCCCGGGCGGTCGCGGCAGCGTGGCCCTGACGGCTTACGTGCTCGAGGTGGCTGCCCGGGCGCGCCTGCTGGGCTGGACATACGAACTGCCACTCACCGCCCGCGAGCGCATGCTGGCCGGCCTCCAGGACTTTGTGTTCGGACGCCTCGAGGATCAGGCCTGGGCGCCGGCGAATGACGCATTCTGGCGCCGGCTGATTGCAGTAGAGGCCCTGAGCCTCTGGCAGGCCTGGCAGCCTGGCATGCTCGATACCTTCGATCTGGTCATCGATGACTGGCCCACGGCTGCCTTGGTGACCTGGCTGTCCATCCTGCAGCATGTGCCGCAGCTCGATCGCCGGGATCAGCGGCTGACTGCCGTGCAGGCGATCCTGCGGGCGCGCCTGCGGCGTCATGGCGGCACATTGCAAGTGGCCGATGAGTCCGCAAATGCCGGCTGGTGGCTGATGAGTGATGTCACGACGGTACAGGCACGTCTGCTCTGGAACACACTGGATCTGCCTGGCTGGCGCGCCGACTGGCCCTTGCTGCTGCAGGGGCTGCTGGCCTGGCAGCGCAATGGGGCCTGGGCCACGACGCCAGCCAATGCACTCGGGCTGCTGGCTGTCAACCGGTTCGCTCAGCTGGCTGAAACGCGCCCGGGGCAGGGCAGGGTACGGCTGGCTCTTGGCGGCTCGTCCGACCAGGTGTTCGACTGGTCGGATCTGCCCTGGGAGGACGGTGCCTATCGCGATACGCTGTGGTTGCCCTGGCCTGCCGGCGGGCAGGGGCATCTGTCCATGCTGCAGCAGTCGCCCGGTTCCGGTTGGGCAAATGTACTCGCGCTGGCGGCCGTGCCACATGCGGATCCGGTTGACGCGGGCCTGCGTCTGGAGCGGCATGTCGAAGTCGTCAGCCAGGCCGTCGAGGGCCACTGGTCCGTTGGGGATATCTACCGGGTGGTTCTGACGCTGCATTCGAGCGACTGGCGCGGCTGGACCGCGGTCAGCGATCCGATCCCGGCCGGCGCCAGCATTCTGGGCGGTGGCCTGGGCAGAGACTCGGCGATCGGGTCGGGCGCCGCGGCCGGCTCGGCCGACAGCGATGTCATCGAGCCCGCCTGGACAGAACGCGCGCCCGATGCCTGGCGCGCCTATTTCGACGTGCTGCCACCGGGCACCCGGGTGCTTCGCTATGTGGTGCGGCTGAATGTGCCGGGGGTTTACCACTTGCCGGCAAGCCGGGCCGAGGCACTGTATCAGCCCGATGTATCAGGCAGCGTTCCAAACCAGCCCTTCCGGGTGGAGCCCATGCCGTGAGGGGGGTCTGCATACTGCTGCTGTGGGCCGTCTGGCCGGCCACGGCGCTGGCGGCCCTGCCGGATTACCCGTCCGTGCGCGAGGCCTGGCGGCCCTCCGATGTGCGCGTGTTGTCTGCCGAGGGGGTTGAACTGCAGCGGGTCCGTGTGGATTTCTCCAGCCGACGTGGCGATTGGGTTGCCCTGGATCAAGTGTCGCCCGCTTTGCAGCATGCCGTGATTGCGTCCGAAGATCATCGATTCGCGGCCCACCATGGGGTCGATTGGCTGGCCAGTGCCTCGGCGGCCTGGTCTCTGCTCGGAGCGCACAGCCGTCGTGGCGCGTCCACCATCAGCATGCAGTTGGTGGCGCTTCTCGATCCTGACCTGCAACGTGGTCCCGGCGGTCGCAGCGTGTTGCAGAAGTGGAGCCAGATGCAGCACGCCCGCGAGCTGGAAACCCGCTGGACCAAAGCCCGGATTCTCGAGGCCTACCTGAACCAGGCCGCCTGGCGCGGCGAGCTGGTCGGGGTCGATGCGCTGGCGCGGGTGCTGTTTCGCAAGCGGGCTGCGGGCCTGACGCTGCGAGAATCCGCGCTGGCGGCGGTACTGCTGCGCGGTCCGAATGCGCCCGCCGAGGTGCTGGTCGAGCGCGCCTGCCACCTGCTGCGTGAGCTGGGGCAGCCGGCAGATTGCATCGGCTTGCCGGCTTTCGTACGATCCGTGCTGGCCCGCGCGCAGGGCCCCCGCCAGGGTGCGCCGGCGCTCGCCCCCCATTGGGCACGCTATGTTCTGGCGCACGGGCCAGATGCAACGCGCGCCAGCGTACGCACGACCTTGCGGGCCGATCTCCAGCAGCATGCGCTGGCCGCCGTGCGCCGCCACCTGGGTGACCTGCGCGGCACCGGGGTCACCGACGCCGCTGTCGTGGTGCTCGACAATCGTACGGGGGCCGTGCTCGCCTACGTGGGCTCGTCCGGTGCCCGTCTGTCCGCAGCCAGTCAGGTGGATCATGCGCTGGCCCTGCGGCAAGCCGGCTCCACCCTGAAACCGTTCCTGTACGGGCTTGCCCTGGATCAGCAGCGCCTGACGGCCGCTTCGCTGCTGGATGACAGTCCGCTGGATTTGCAGGCGGGCAGCGGGCTCTATATTCCAGACAATTATGATCATCATTTTGCCGGCTGGGTGAGCGTGCGCCAGGCGCTGGCCGCCTCGCTGAACGTACCTGCAGTGCGCACGCTGATGATGATCGGGCCAGAACCGTTCAGCCGGCAGTTGCGGGCCCTGGGGCTGCCGCTGCGCGAGGCAGGGGACTATTACGGCTACAGTCTGGCGCTCGGTTCCGCGGATGTCAGCCTGCTGTCACTCACCAATGCCTACCGTACGCTGGCCCGGGGCGGCGTGTTCGCGCCCATTGTCCTGCAGCGTGCCGCACACGCGCAGCCCGGAGGTGGCGTGGCCATCTACTCCGCCGAAGCGGCCTGGCTCGTCGGGCACATACTCGCGGATCGCGAGGCCCGCGTGCGTACCTTCGGGCTCGACAGCCCGCTGGCCACGCGGTTCTGGTCGGCCGCCAAGACCGGTACCAGCCGGGACATGCGCGACAACTGGTGTATCGGCTGGTCGGCCGATTACACGGTCGGTGTCTGGGTGGGCAATAGCGCGGGGGCCAGCATGCGCCGGGTGTCCGGGGTGACCGGCGCAGGCCCCATATGGCACGATATCCTGGCCTGGCTGCATCGCAGCAGGCCGTCCGTGCCGCCCGCCAGACCCGGCGGGCTCGTGGTGCAGGCCATCGGTACGGGCTCCGCCTCCGAGCCGCCGCGCGAGGAGTATTTTCTGGGTGATACGGCCCAGGCGGTGTTTGCGCATGCCCCGTCCGCTGATCAGGCCGCGCGCATGGCCGAGCCAGTGGCTGGCAGTGTTCTGGCGCTTGACCCGGATATTCCATGGTCTCGTCAGCGTCAGCGATTGCGCGCTGTGGATGTTCAGGGCCGGCCGGTCGACGACGTATCGTGGCGAGTCGACGGTTCGGCCGTACCGGATTCGCCCGAGGGCGTGGCGACGTGGTGGGCCCCGGTTCCGGGGGCGCATGAGTTCGAACTGTACGACTCCCGGGGTCGCAGGCTCGAACACGCCCGCGTTCGCGTACGTGCGGCGTCATTCGATGTTCATGGAGATCGAGTTGTTCTACCTGTTCAGCCCTGAAGCGGGCCCCCTGCGGGCCCGGTACGTGACAGCCTGTCTGTTCCTGATGTGCCTGCTGCTGGTACCGGGCAAGGCTTTGCGGGCGGCTGATCCGGCTGCTGACGCGACCGCCAGTGATCTGGGTGTGTACTTGGCCGATGTACATCCGCGGGCCGATTGGGTACCCGTGGCCCTGCAGCCTGCCGGCACTCTGTATTTGCGCCCGGAGCCACTGATCCGCCGTTCGGACCTGATGGGTATCCGGGTTCTCGAAGGCCAGGGGCAGGGTGGCCGGCTGGTTCTGATTCTTGCCGAACGGGGTCTCGCGCGAGTACGGGCTGGCACGGCGGCACATCCGGGCCTGCGGCTGGCGCTGGTCGTGGGTCAGGAACTGCTGGCGGCGCCCCGGTACGCGGCCCCCATCCGTGAGCAGCAGTTGGTGTTTTCTTTTGATTCATTGTTCGAGGCAGAACGTATTGCACGCGCGGTGGCCGGAATTCGCTAAAATCTGCGCATTGCGTACATTGGAGAGAATCATGGCGATTGCCCAGCAAGTCCTTCTGCGGGATGCCATGCGGCGCCTGAATCTGACGCGAGACCTTTTTGCAGCCCGCATCGGGGTGAAACGGCGTGCGCTGGATACCTGGCTGCTGCCCGAAGGATCCCAGGAATCACGGGCCATGCCAGAGGTGGTGGGGCGTTTCGTGACCGAGATCGTGGAAAACGACGCCTTGTTGCAGAAATATGCGCAAACCGCCCAGACAGGCCCGCTGCGAGACCGGATCGCCATCGACAACAAGCATCAGCTGTTGTCCGTCGATCAGTTCAGTCGTGAATCGGTCGAAGAACTGTTTCAGGTCGCCGACCAGATGCAGCCCATTGCCCGCCGGCAAAAGGTATCCCGAGTCCTTGAAGGCGCCGTGCTGGGCAACCTGTTCTTCGAGGCCAGTACGCGGACGCGGGTCAGCTTCGGCGCGGCGTTCTGCCGGCTCGGAGGGTCTGTATGCGACACCACGGGCTTCACTTTTTCATCGATGGCCAAGGGCGAATCGATCTATGACACCAGCCGGGTGATGAGCGGTTACGTCGATGCCATGGTGATTCGCCACCCCGAGCAGGGGTCGGTGGCTGAATTTGCCGCGGCCACGAATATTCCGGTGGTCAATGGGGGCGATGGGGCCGGTGAGCACCCCAGCCAGGCTCTGCTGGATCTCTACACGATCCTGACCGAGTTCTCGCGCCTGGGCAAACTGCTCGATGGTGCGCACGTGGTGATGGCGGGTGATCTGAAATACGGCCGTACCGTGCATTCGCTCATCAAGCTGCTGGCACTGTACCGCGGCCTGAAGTTCACGCTGGTCTCCCCGCCCGGGCTGGAGATGCCAGCCCATCTGCTCGAAAAGGCAGGCTGCAACGGCCATGTCATCGAACAGACCCACGATCTGCAGAAGGGCCTGCAGGGGGCCGATATGGTCTATGCCACCCGAGTGCAGAAAGAGCGCTTTGCGGGCGAAACGCTCGAAGGCTATGACGAGGCCTTCCAGGTGGGCCGGGGCATCATCGATCGCTGTTGTGCCCCGGATGTCATCGTGATGCATCCCTTGCCGCGCGACAGCCGCGAAGGGGCTCATGATCTCAGTACCGACCTCAATCATGACGCGCGCCTGGCCATTTTCAGGCAGGCTGACAATGGCATCCCGGTGCGCATGGCCATTTTCGCCGTGCTCCTGGGGGTGGAAGGTCTGGTGCAGCATTCGATGCGCGACGTGACGTGGGTCCCACCCTCGCACATCGGGCCTGATGACAGCGTGTTTCACGGCATGTATTGAGCACCCGTGCCGCAGCCCATATCAGGCCTGGGTCGCGGCGATCCAGGGCCCGCGGGGCCGGCCTGCAGTCGTTCCGGGCTTGATCTGAAGCCGGCCCGAGCCTGGCTTCAGGCCGCCTTCAGGCCGCCCAGTGCGGCCACCAGATCATCCAGCATGCGTGCCAGTTCGCCCGTCATCAGGGCAAAATCCGCGTCCAGGCGTTCCGCTTCATTGGCCGCTTGGGCGTCCTGGTGGTCCTGGAGCACATCCAGGGGCGCCAGGCGCTTGATGTCCAGGCTTTCGGTGAGCACAAACGAGATCCTGTCATTCCAGGTCAGTGCCAGACGCGTGCATTGCTTGCCCTGCTCGATGTGCCGGCGCACTTCATCACGATCTGCCGTATGCCGTACGTAGCGTATCGTGGCCCGCGTTTCATTGGTGGCCTGCAACTCGGTGTCCTGGTCGATGACAAAACCGGCGGGTGGCTCATCATCGAGCAGCCATTGCGTCATGGCCGCGGCCGGCGACAGTTGCACGTGCAGGGGCATGAGGGGGAAGGGGGTCAGCGTCCTGGCGAGCAGGCCCAGGAAATCGTCGCTGCGCGCGCTGGCGGCTGCATCGATCGCCACCCAGCCGTTGACAGTATCCATCCAGGCCCGGGTATCGTGCGCAATGACGAAGGCCCGTGGAAGGAGTTCGAGGGTGAGTTGCTCCTTGATTTCCTTCATTTGCTTGCGGCCAGGCCGATACCCTTGCTGACCTTCGATCTCCTGCGCACGTGCCTGGCTGGCCTGGTTGATGACCGTGGCCGGCAGCAACTTCTTCTCGGTATGCATGCGCAGCAGCCATTGCCCGTGTGCCGAGTGCACCAGAGCGCCGTCTTCCCGGGGCGGCAACCAGCCCGATACCTGGCTGTCCTGACTGCTCCCCGGTCTGAAAATCAGGGGCTCGAACGCACTTTCAAGGGTGTCGGGTGAGAGTGCAGCCTGGCTGGTGAGACGGTACAGCTTGAGATTCTTGAACCACATGGCAATCAGCGGGAGAGAGGGTCGGATGGCCGGGCCAGATGATCGGGTCAGGTGGCCGGAAGTGAGGGGCTTGATTGTACACGCAGGCCTTCATGGTGCATCGAGGTCATTGTGCCGGGTTTCGCGCACGAACAGGGTGCCGATGATCAGCGTCATGGTGCAGACGATGATGGGATACCACAGACCATCGTACATGTTGCCTGTCGTTGCCACGGTGGCAAAGGCCACGGGGGGCAGGAAGCCGCCGAACCAGCCGTTGCCGATGTGATAGGGCACGCTCATCGAAGTGTAGCGAATGCGCGTCGGGAACATTTCGACCAGCATCGCGGCAATCGGCCCGTATACCATGGTGACCTGGAAAACGAGAAAGAACAGCAGCAGCAGGACCATGATGTAGTTGATCCGGGATGGATCCGCACGGTCCGGATAGCCGTGGCTGCGTACGGCTTGAGCCAGTGCCTGCTGCAACTGGGTACTGCGCTCGGCAAATTCGATGCGGCTGAGATGCGCGCCATCGAAGCTGTCGATGCGCTGGTTGCCGACCAGGGCGTATGCGACAGTCCCGGCCGGTGCCGGCTGGTTGACGTAATTCACCGAATGGTTGGCCATGAAGGTCTTGATCAGGTCGCAGGCGCTGGTGAAGGAGGCCAGACCGATGGGGTTGAACTGCAGCGAGCAGTCAGCGGGATCGGATACCACCTGCACCGGTGCCGTGTCCTGGGCGCGCTCGAGTGCGGGGTTGGCATAATGGGTCAGGCCCTTGAATACCGGAAAATACGTGACGGCGGCGATCAGGCAGCCTGCCAGAATGATGGGCTTGCGTCCGATGCGATCGGACAGCGAGCCAAAGAACAGGAAGAACGGGCAGGCCAGCATGAGTGCGAGTGCCACCAGCAAGTTGGCGGTATTGGCGTCCACTCGCAAGCTTTCGGTCAGGAAATACAGAGCATAGAACTGGCTGGTGTACCAGACCACGGCCTGCCCCGCCGTCAGACCCAGCAGCGCCAATAGAATCAGGCGCAGGTTGCGCCAGCGTCCGAACGCTTCCTTGATGGGTGCGCGCGAGACCAGCCCTTCGGACTTCATGCGTGTGAACGCAGGCGATTCATGCAGGCGCAGGCGGATCCACACCGAAATCACCAGCAGCAGTACCGAAATCAGGAACGGAATACGCCAGCCCCAATCGGCAAACGCTTCTTCTCCCAGGACACCGCGTGTGCCCAGGACCACCACCAGTGACAGGAACATGCCGGTCGTCGCCGTGGTCTGGATCCAGCTCGTGAAAAAACCGCGCCGATGGGATGGCGCATGCTCGGCCACATACACCGCTGCACCGCCGTATTCGCCCCCCAGGGCGAGACCCTGCAGAAGGCGCAGCAACAGCAGAATCATGGGCGCCGCCTGACCAATCGAGGACACCGATGGCAGCACGCCGACCAGAAAGGTGGACAGGCCCATGATCAGGATGGAGATCACGAAGGCATATTTTCGGCCCACCATGTCGCCCAGGCGGCCGAACACCAGCGCGCCGAATGGGCGCACGGCAAAACCGGCAGCGAAGGTCAGCAGGGCGAAGATGAAACCCGTGGTGGGATTCAGCTCGGTAAAGAAGTGTTGGGCAATGACGGCCGCCAGCGAACCGTAGACGTAGAAGTCATACCATTCGAATACGGTTCCCATGGAAGAGGCAAGAATGACGCGGCGCTCTTCGTAGGTCATGGGCCGATGGGCGTCATTGGCCGTTTCAGGCGCTGTTCGAAAAGCTCGATTCATGTCCGGGTTCCTTGCAGGTCACGCGGAAACGAAACGCGCAGCCGGGTGCCGGCACTGGCGGGATCGATATGGTTGCCACAGGGCAGGAAACGGATCTCCGCCTTGTGGTGCTCGGTGACCTCGCGCACGATCGCCAGCCCCAGGCCGCTGCCCTCGGCGTCCTGGCCCAGGATCCGATAGAAGCGGTCGAAGACGCGTTCGCGTTCTGCGGGTGCAATGCCCGGGCCGTTGTCCTGCACTTCGAGGCAGACCTGGTCGCCATCGAGGAGTGCGCGCACGGTGACCTGGCCGCCAGCGGGGGTGTACAGCAGGGCATTGTCGATCAGGTTGTTGAGCAGTTCACGAATCATCAGGGCATTGCCGAAGACTGGCAACGGTTCGTTGGCGCCGTCAAAGCCCAGATCGATCTGGCGCTGCAAGGCGGTGGGCACCCAGTCTGAGGTGCAGCCTTCGGCCAGTGCATGGAGATCGAACGGTTCATGCGCCTGATCGGTTTCGGTCTGGTGCGACTCTGCACGCGCCAGCAGGAGCAGCTGGTTGACCAGACGAGTGGCCCGTTCTGACCCGGCGATGAGTTGCTGCAGGCTGATGCGGGTCTGTTCCGGATCCTTTTCGCGCAGGGCCAGCTCGCATTGGGTGCGTATGCCCGCCAGCGGCGTCTTGAGCTGGTGGGCCGCATTGGCCACGAAGCGGCGTTGCGAGTCGATTGAATCAGCCAGGCGCCGCAGCAGGTCGTTCATGGCCGCAATCAGCGGCACGATTTCTGCCGGTGCCAGATCATCACGAATTGCAGACAGGTCACTGGGCTTGCGCCGCCGCATGTGCTCCTGCAGGATGCTGAGCGGTTCGAGGCCCTGGGTGAGTCCCAGGCCTGCCAGCATGGCGGCCAGTGGCAGGATGATGAGCTGCGGCGTGAGCATGCCGGTCAGGATTTCCTGCTGCAGGGTGGCACGGGCTTCGGCCGGCTCGGCCACGACCGCCAGGAAACCGGTGCCGTCGAGATCGCGTCCGCCCCAGATATACGCGATGCGCATGGCCTGATGATCGAGCGTGGCATTGCGAAAGCGGATCTGGTCGATGTCGTAACCCCAGTCATCGGGTATCGGGATGCCCGGGTCGCCGGCCAGAAGCTGGCCATTGGCATCGAGAACCTGCCAGCGCGTCGGTTCTTCTTCGTGGCTGCCTGCCAGCACGTTGCGGGCGGTATCGGACATCTGGAACGTGCCACCCTGTACGTGCTGCAGTTCGACTTCATGACGCAGCAGCCGCAAGTGACCCGCCAGCGTACGGTCATAGGGCGAATTGGCCAGATTCAGGGAGATGAAATAGGTAATGAGGATGCCGATCGACCACAGTATGAACAGCGGCACGATCATCCAGAGCAGGATGCGTCCGAGCAGGGTGGGGTGCCTATGATTGCGCCGATGGCGCCCATTGGGGCTGGGGAACATGCGTGCGGTTCAGCTGGCTGAGGTCGAATCGGCCGGCATGGTGCGCGTGTCGGGTTCGAGGCAATAGCCCAGGCCGCGGACTGTCATGATATGCACGTCTGCCGGTTCGATCTTCTTGCGCAGGCGGTGGATATAGACTTCGATCGCATTGGTGGTGACTTCTTCGCCCCATTCACACAACAGATCGACCAGCTGGTGCTTGCTGATCATGCGTCCGCTGCGCGACAGAAAGATCTCGAGCAGGCTGGTTTCGCGTGCCGAAAGTTCGAGAGGCGTCTGGTCGATGCTCGCCAGGCGCCCGAGCAGATCGAAATTGAGGCGGCCGTGGCGCAGGATCGAGCTGCGGCTGCCGCCATGACGGCGTATCAGGGCCCGCACCCGCGCTTCGAGTTCGCTGAGTGCAAATGGTTTGGACATGTAGTCATCGGCGCCGAGGTCCAGGCCTTCGACGCGCTGCTCGACGGAATCCGCGGCCGTCAGGACCAGCACCGGGATGGGCGTGCCACGCTGGCGCAGCTTGCGCAGTACCGACAGGCCATTGAGGCGCGGCAGGCCCAGGTCGAGGATGAGCAGGTCGAACGCCTGCAACTGGAGGGCCGAATCGGCGCTGGAGCCATCGTGCACGACATCGACGGCATAGCCGTCGCAGCGCAGGGAACGGGACAGGCCATTGGCTAGAATGCTGTCGTCTTCGGCAATCAGGATGCGCATGACGGAGAAGGCACTCCGGAAGTCGGGCGTGGGGTAGGAGCGGCCTGTACAAGGCTGCCCGCTACCGCGCATTTTGACATGATCGCTGGCCAGCCGGCATCAGGGTTAACGATGTGCGCTGGCCTTGGGCGAGCGTGCGCAACCGGGGCGCGATAGGTCGATTATGTGACAACTGGGTTTTCATACAGCATCATTTGATGCCATAATCTCGTCGAGTCGCTTAAACGGCATGCAGGCCGGCACGCCTGCAAGCCATCACTTCATACAGGAATCTTCCCCATGGACGAACGCTCCGGCAAGGTCAATCCAGAACGCGCCAAGGCCCTGGCAGCCGCCTTGTCGCAAATTGAAAAACAGTTCGGCAAGGGCTCCATCATGCGCTATGGCGACAACCAGGTCGAACACGACATCCAGGTCGTCTCCACCGGTTCGCTGGGCCTTGACATCGCTCTGGGCGTAGGGGGGTTGCCCCGCGGGCGCGTGGTCGAAGTCTATGGCCCCGAATCCTCCGGCAAGACCACGCTCACGCTGCAGGTCATTGCGGAAATGCAGAAAATCGGTGGCACCTGCGCGTTCATCGATGCTGAACACGCGCTCGACGTGCAGTATGCCTCGCGGCTGGGTGTGAACCTGGCCGATCTGCTCATTTCCCAACCCGACACGGGCGAGCAGGCCCTGGAAATCACCGATGCCCTGGTGCGTTCCGGTTCGGTCGACCTCATCGTGATCGACTCGGTGGCCGCGCTGGTGCCCAAGGCCGAAATCGAGGGCGACATGGGCGACTCGCTGCCCGGCCTGCAGGCCCGGCTCATGAGCCAGGCCTTGCGCAAGCTCACGGCCACCATCAAACGGGCCAATTGCATGGTGATCTTCATCAACCAGATCCGCATGAAGATCGGCGTCATGTTCGGCAACCCGGAAACCACCACGGGTGGCAACGCGCTCAAGTTCTACTCGTCCGTGCGCCTCGACATCCGGCGCATCGGCGCCATCAAGAAGGGTGACGAGGTCCTGGGCAACGAAACCCGGGTCAAGGTCGTCAAGAACAAGGTGGCGCCGCCATTCAAGCAGGTCGAGTTCGACATCATGTACGGCGCGGGCATCTCGCGCGAAGGCGAGGTCATCGATCTCGGTGTGCAGGCCGGTATCGTCGACAAGGCCGGTGCCTGGTACAGCTACAACGGCGAGCGCATCGGGCAGGGCAAGGACAACGCGCGCGAATATCTCAAAGAGCATCCCGACATGGCGCTCGACATCGAAAACCGCGTGCGCGAGCAATTCGGCGTGCCCGTGCGCGCAGACGCCGCGCGTATCGAGCCGCCCGCGAGCGATGACGCGCCCTGAACCCACAGCCGTCTCCGGGGTTGCCGGGTCTGCAGCCAGTCGGCTCAAGGCCCGGGCCGTGGGCTACCTGTCGCGACGGGAGCACTCACGGGCCGAACTCCGGCGCAAACTGGCACCGCACGCCGAAGACCCCACCATGATCGAAGCCGTGCTCGATGAGCTGGCGGCCGGGCAGTGGCAGTCCGACAGCCGTTATGTCCAGGGTTACGTCCGGGCCAAGGCGTCTCGTCAGGGCACCTTGCGCATTGTCCAGGCCCTGCGCCAGCAGGGCGTCGACGAGGCCGAGCTCGATGCCGTGCGGCGCGAGCTGCAGGGCACCGAATACGCCCGGGCGCAGCAGGTCTGGCAGGGCCGGTTTTCCGAACCCGCGACCGAAGCCCGTGAATACGCCCGCCAATACCGGTTTCTTGCCGGGCGGGGGTTTGCGGCCGATATCATCCGTGCCGTACTGGCACGCCGTGACCCGGACGCCTGAGTCGTTTTGCGCGCCGCGCATCAAGGCCGCCCGATCATGGCCCATTCTGTCGCGGCGCCACCACCCGGTTCGGTGGCACGGATGCCGGGCAGGGTGGCGAAAGAAGTCTCGCGGGCCTGCTTCACAAAAGCCTGCAGGTACGGTGCCGCTTCGTCTTCCAGCCTGACGGCCGCCCGCAGGGTACGCCAGATGCCGTTGCCCAGCCGGCAGATCACCAGCCCCGCGACATCGCGATATTCGTCCAGAGTCCAGCTGGGCAGCGCTGCCACGCCGCGGCCACTGAGCACCAGCTGGACGATCATCGGGGTCAGTTCTGCCGTACGCAGGGCGTGGGGCTCGACACCGGCTGGATCGAGAAATCCGGTGAACACATCCAGGCGGCTGCGTTCCACAGGGTAGGTGATCAACGTCTGGCCCTGCAGGTCCTCCGGGCTCAGGCTGGTGCTCTGTGCCAGCGGGCTGCGACTCGACACGGCCAGTACCAGCTCATAGGCAAACAGATTGGCATAGACAAGCCCCTCGAGGGGCTGAGGGTCGGATGTCACGACCACATCCACATCGCCACGCAGCAAGGCCGGCAGGGGTGCAAAGGCAAATGCGGCCGTGAGATCGAGCGCAACCTCGGGCCAATCCTTGCGGAAGGTATCCAGCGTGGGCATCAACCACTGAAAACAGGAGTGGCAATCGATGGCGACGTGCAGGCGTCCGGCTCGCCCGGCCGCCAGGCGGGACAGTTCCTGCTCGGCGGCCCGCATGCGCGGCAGGACGTCTTCAGCCAGTGCAACCAGGCGCAAACCGGCCGTGGTCAGGCGCGCGGGCCGGGTGCGCCGATTGAGCAGGGCGACCTTGAGGCGGACTTCGAGATCCCGCAATTGGTGTGACAGTGCCGATTGTGTCACATGCAGGCGTTCGGCGGCTTCCTGCAGGCTGCCGCCCTGGCGGATGGCCATCAGAGTTTCGAGGTGGCGTATTTCCAACATGAATATTTCTCAATGATTATGTGCAGGATTTGATTTTTCATTGCAGCCGGTTTGCGGCAGAATACCATTCATTGAGGAAAGATAATTCAAATTGGAAAATAAAATGACTATTATTCATAATTTGGGGTTCCCCAGGATTGGCGCACAACGTGAACTGAAACATGCACTGGAAGACTATTGGGCGGGGCGGCTCGACCAACCGGGGCTTCTGGAGGTCGGGCGGGCGCTCAGGGCACGGCATTGGGCGCTGCAGGCCCAGGCCGGTCTGGAATGGGTGCCTGTCGGTGATTTCGCCTGGTACGACCACGTCCTGGAATGGACGTGCCTGTTGGGCGCGGTACCCGCCCGCTTTGCCCAGGATGAGCGGGCTGATGTGGATCTGGACACGATGTTTCGCATGGCCCGCGGGCGCGCGCCATCGGGTACGCCCGCGCAGGCCTGTGAAATGACCAAATGGTTCGATACCAACTATCACACCATCACCCCCGAACTGCACCCGCGACAGTCGTATCGCATCGCCCGCGAGGATCTGTTCGACCAGGTGGCGGAGGCACAGGCTCTGGGCCATCGTGTGCGGCCCGTGATCCCCGGTCCGCTGACCTGGCTGTGGCTGGGCAAGGGCGATGCCTACACAGGTGGGCCGGCCGATGCGTCCAAGCTCGAACTGTTGCCGGGTCTGCTGACCGTGTATGAACAAGTCCTGCAGCGCCTGGGCCGCCAGGGTGTGGACTGGGTGCAGGTCGATGAACCGATTCTTGCGCTCGATTTGCCGCCCGCCTGGCTTCAGGGCTTTGAACTTGCCTACGGGCGTCTGGCCCGGCAGGGCCCAAGCCTGCTCTTGACCAGCTATTTTGGTCATGTACTCGACAAGCTGACCTTGCTGCAGTCATTGCCCGTGCAGGGCGTGCACGTGGATGGGGTTCGTGCGCCGCAGCAAATCGAGGCGGTGGCGGCGGCCCTGCGCAGCGATCAGATCCTGTCGCTGGGGATGATCGACGGGCGCAATGTCTGGCGTGCCGATCTGGACCGGATTCATGCCGCGCTGGTTCCGGTGCAGCAGGCTCTGGGCGAGCGCCTGTGGCTTGCGCCATCGTGCTCGCTGCTGCACGTGCCCGTCGATGTGACACCCGAAACCGGGCTGGATGCCGAATTGCGCAGCTGGCTGTCGTTTGCGGTGCAAAAACTGGATGAACTGCGTTTGCTGCGGGTTCTGCTGGATGCTCGGGGCGATGCGCACGATCAGGCCTGTCTGCAGCAGCAGAGGGTCGCATTGCGCAGGCGGCAGGCGTCCACCCGCATCCATCGTGCCGATGTGGCGCGCCGCCTGGCGGACTCGGCGGCCATCGTGCGCGAGCGCACGCCATTTGCGCAGCGTATCCGGGCCCAGCGGGCACGCCTGCAATTGCCCGCCTATCCCACGACGACGATCGGTTCATTTCCACAGACCGGCGATATCCGGCGACTGCGGCGTGACTGGCGAGCGGGCGCATTGGGCGATGCGGCCTATGAAAAAGCGATACGCGCAGAAATCGAGCGCGTCATCCGCTTGCAGGAAGAGATCGGGCTGGACGTCCTCGTGCACGGGGAACCCGAACGCAACGATATGGTGGAATATTTCGGCGAACTGCTGGCCGGGTTTGCCTTCACCGCCTACGGCTGGGTCCAGAGCTATGGTTCGCGCTGCGTCAAACCGCCTTTGATCTATGGTGATGTCAGTCGCCTGGCACCGATGACGGTGGCCTGGTCGGCCTACGCACAATCGCTCACTGACAAGCCGGTCAAGGGGATGCTGACCGGGCCGGTGACCCTGCTCGAGTGGTCGTTCGTACGCGATGATCAGCCGCGTGACCTGACCTGCCGTCAGATCGCCCTGGCGATTCGCGACGAGGTGCTCGATCTCGAGCAGGCGGGCATACGGGTCATCCAGATCGACGAGCCGGCGTTTCGCGAGGGCCTGCCCTTGCGCCGCGCTGACTGGGATGCCTATCTGGACTGGGCCGTCGACTGCTTCCGCTTGAGTACGGGGGGGGTACAGGATGCGACCCAGATCCACACCCATATGTGCTATTCGGAATTCAATGACATCATCGAGGCCATCGCGGCGATGGACGCGGATGTCATCACCATGGAGACTTCGCGCTCGAACATGGAGCTTCTGGATGCGTTCGAGGCCTATGCCTATCCAAACGATATCGGGCCCGGGGTATATGACATTCATTCGCCGAATGTTCCCGAGCAGGGCTGGATGATCGGGCTGATGCGCAAGGCCGCACAGCACCTGCCCCCCGAACGCCTCTGGGTCAACCCCGACTGTGGCTTGAAAACACGGGGCTGGCCAGAGACGCGGGCTGCCCTGCTGAACATGGTCCAGGCGGCGCAGACCCTGCGCGAAGCAGCCTGAACAGGTGCGTATATAATCCAAAGGTTTGACAGACATCAAGCCTTTCGATGCCCCTATCTCCTCCGGATTGCCCCCGCACGCCTTTGCACCACCGATCCATACACGTTCAGGCCTATGAGCGCGAAGATGGTCTGTGGGATCTCGAAGCCGAGCTCATGGACACGAAGGCGTACGATTTCCCCATACGCTCGGGCGACATGCACCCGGCAGGCCAGCCCGTCCATCACATGCTGTTGCGCATCACCATCGATGAGCACTACACCATCACGGCCGCCGAAGTCGCCTATGAGGCCGCGCCACATGGCGAATTCTGCAGCGCCATTGCGCCCGCCTACGAGAATCTGGTGGGGCTCAATCTGCTCCAGCGCTTTCGTCAGAGTGTGCGCGAACGCTTCGGCCGTACTGCAGGCTGTACGCACGTCACCGAGCTGGCCCAGGTCCTGCCGACTGCGGCCATACAATCCATGGCGGGGCGCAGGCGTACCCGGCCGACGCCCGGAAAGCGGCCCTTCCAGCTCGATGGCTGCCATGCCCTGAGGGTCGATGGCCCGGTGGTACGGGTCCATCATCCAGACTGGTACGAAGGGCCGGATGCCCCGGGGCCGGCGCAGCCAGGCACCCCGCGACGGGCGCAGCCAGACGTGGCGACAGGCTGATTTTTTCTCCATCCATCACAGGTAACGCTTTCATGAAAATTCACGAATACCAGGGCAAGGAATTGCTGCAGAAATTTGGCGTGACGGTTCCACGCGGAATCCCTGCTTTCACGGTCGACGAAGCCGTGAAGGCGGCCGAGCAATTGGGGGGTTCGGTGTGGGTCGTGAAGGCGCAGATCCATGCCGGGGGCCGTGGCAAGGGCGGCGGCGTCAAGCTGGCCCGCTCCATCGACGAAGTGCGCATGCTGGCCAACGAGATTCTGGGCATGCAGCTGGTGACCCATCAGACGGGGCCCGAGGGGCAGAAGGTCCGGCGCCTGCTGGTCGAAGAAGGCGCCGACATCCAGAAAGAGTACTACGTGGGCATCGTCACCGACCGAGCCACGCAGCGTGTCTGCGTCATGGCCTCGAGCGAAGGTGGCATGGAGATCGAAGAGGTGGCCGAAAAGACCCCCGAGAAAATTCTCAAGGTGTTCGTGGACCCCACCCGTGGCCTCACCGATGAAGAGGCTGTGGGGCTGGCCCGGGGCATCGGGGTGCCCGAGGCTTCGGCAGACAGGGCGGCTGCCGAATTCAAGAAACTGTATCAAGTGTACTGGGACACGGATGCCTCCCTGGCCGAGATCAACCCGTTGATTCTGGAAGGCAATGGCAACATCAAGGCACTCGATGCCAAGTTCAACTTCGATCCCAACGCTCTGTTCCGGCATCCGGACATCGTGGCCTACCGGGATCTCGACGAAGAGGATCCGGCCGAGATCGAAGCCAGCAAATACGACCTTGCCTATATTCAGCTGGAGGGCAACATAGGCTGCCTGGTCAATGGCGCTGGCCTGGCCATGGCCACCATGGACAGCATCAAGCTGTTTGGTGGCGAGCCCGCGAATTTTCTGGATGTCGGCGGTGGCGCAACGGCAGAAAAGGTGACCGAGGCCTTCAAGATCATGCTGGCCAACAAGGACGTGAAGGCGATTCTGGTGAATATCTTTGGTGGCATCATGCGCTGCGATGTGATTGCCGAAGGGGTCATTGCGGCCTGTCGTGCCGTGGACCTGGACGTGCCTCTGGTGGTACGCATGAAGGGCACGAACGAACAGAAGGGCAAACAGATGCTGGCTGAATCCGGCCTGCCCATCATCAGCGCCGATACCATGGCTGAAGCGGCGACAGCCGTGGTCGCCGCCGCACAATAAAGACATTCAGAGGAATATCCATGTCGATTCTGATCAACCAGGACACCAAGGTCATCACCCAGGGCATCACCGGCAAGACGGGCCAGTTCCATACGCGCATGTGCCGTGAGTATGCCAACGGGCAGGCAGCATTCGTGGCTGGGGTACATCCGGGCAAGGCAGGCCAGGATTTCGAAGGCATCCCGATCTTTGCGTCCGTACAGGACGCAAAGGCCCAAACGGGCGCTACGGTTTCAGTCATCTACGTACCACCGGCGGGTGCCGCGGCAGCGATCTGGGAAGCGGTCGAGGCCGATCTCGATCTGGTCATCTGCATCACGGAAGGCATCCCGGTGCGCGACATGCTCGAGGTACGCAACCGCATGCGGGACCAGAACCGCAGAACACTGCTGCTCGGGCCCAACTGTCCCGGCCTGATCACTCCGGATGAAATCAAGATCGGCATCATGCCCGGTCATATCCATCGGAAAGGCCGGATCGGCATCGTCAGCCGCTCGGGCACGCTCACCTACGAGGCCGTCGCCCAGGTGACCGAACTGGGCCTGGGGCAGTCCAGTGCGGTGGGGATCGGGGGCGACCCCATCAATGGCCTCAAGCACGTGGATGTGCTCAAGATGTTCAACGACGATCCGGAAACCGATGCCGTCATCATGATCGGCGAAATCGGCGGCCCTGACGAGGTCGATGCCGCCCGCTGGGCCAGGGCGAACATGAGCAAACCCGTGGTGGGCTTCATTGCCGGGGTCACGGCACCGGCGGGCAAGCGCATGGGCCATGCGGGTGCCCTGATTTCGGGCGGCGCAGACACGGCCGGTGCCAAACTCGAGGTCATGGAAGCCTGCGGGATACGCACCACGCGCAACCCGTCTGAAATGGGCGTGCTGCTCAAATCGGTGCTGTAGGGCGCTGGCGGCCATGCTTGCAGCACCCCGGCACCTGACCATCGCGACACGGGCGAGCCGCCTGGCCCTGTGGCAGGCCCGCCATGTCCAGGGCCGCCTGCAGGCGCTGTATCCGTCCTGTCAGGTGGATCTTCTCGAACTCACGACGCGTGGTGACCAGATCCTCGATCGCAGCCTGTCCAAGGTGGGCGGCAAGGGCCTGTTCATCAAGGAGCTCGAACTCGCCCTTCTCGATGGCCGCGCAGATCTGGCCGTACATTCGCTCAAGGACGTGCCGGTGGATCTTGCCGAGCCCTTTCAGCTGTCTGCAATCCTGGAGCGGGCCGACCCACGGGATGCCCTGGTATGCCCGGTCGGCGGCGGCCTCGATGCGCTGCCGGCGGGCTCGGTCGTGGGCACGTCCAGCCTGCGGCGCGAAGCCCAGTTGCGCGCCCGCTTTCCTCACCTGCAGGTCAAGCCGCTGCGAGGCAACCTCGATACGCGTCTTGGCAAGCTCGACCGGGGTGACTATTCGGCGATTATTCTGGCGGCATCCGGGTTGCAGCGGCTTGGCCTGGCCGAACGGATTCACTCATTCCTGCCGGTTGAATGGTGCCTGCCGGCGGCGGGGCAGGGGGCTCTGGGGATCGAGACGCTGGCGTCCCGAAGCGACCTGTCCACGATGCTGGCGCCCCTGGCCTGTGCGCTCAGCCGGGCCTGCGTAGTGGCCGAGCGGGCCGTATCGCGTACTCTGGGCGGCTCCTGTCAGGTACCGCTGGCCGCCCATGCCGTCTGGCAGGCCGATGAGATCTTCCTGCGGGCACTGGTGGCAGAGCCGGATGGTTCGTGCTGCTTCAAGGCCGAAGGCCATTGCGCCCCCGAGCAGGGTGAAGCACTGGGCGTCCAATTGGCGCACGCTCTGATCGACCAGGGCGCAGATCGGATTCTGGCCAGGTTGGGCCCACCCGAGCCGAACTGATCGCCAGGCCTGACGTCGGCGTCCATGCATCAGTCTCCAGACCATCACGAAAGCCGCAGCGTCAGCATCCTGCTCACGCGTCCGGCCGAGCGCAACCAGGGGCTGGCGCGGCGCCTGCTTGCCGAAGGTTGCGATGTGCTGGACGCGCCCGCATTGCGCATCGATACGGTCTCCGGAGCCTGCCCGTATCCGGGCCCTGGTGACCTGTTCGTATTTGTCAGCCGGCATGCCGTTGAAGCGTACTTCGATCAGCATGCCCAGTGGCCCGCCCAGGCCTGGGCCGCCGCAGTGGGTGCTGCAACAGCCCAGGCGCTGCGCGAGCGCGTACCCGCCTCCCGTGTGCTCGCACCGGGCCCGGGATGTGCGCCCGACTCCGAGCATCTGCTCGAAATCTTGCTGCAACGCCTGCCAGATCCGCAACAGGCCCGCATCCTGCGGGCACAGCAGGGTCGCGACTGGCTGGCGACCCGCCTGGCCGCCCATGGGTGGACGGTGTCCTGTCATGCGGTCTATCGGCGTGTACCCGTGCTGTGGGATGCCACGGTGACACGCCGACTGGCCTGGGGCCACCCGCTCGTGCTGCTGTTGACCAGCCTCGAGGCGCTGGATGCAATCGATCGCAGCCTGGCCTTTCACGGCGTCTCGTGGCCCGGAAGTGGCCTGGCCGCCGTGACACTGCACGAAAGAATCGTGCGGCGTTTACAATGTCGCTGTGAAGAAGCCGGCGCGGCACCGCCGATCGTCCAGATCAGCGCACCCGATGAATCCTCGCTGTTTCGCGCTATATTGGCTGCTGCACAATCTGTTTGGAACCCGCCCTCCTCATGACCGATACCGACAAGAACCCGCCAGCCCCTGATGTCGATACCCATTCATCGGCATCGGTTCCGGATTCCTCGGCCAGCCGGGCCTCGGCTGGGCAGCCCGCATCCCGCCGCCTGGCCGGCTCGCTGATCCTGTCGATCGCGCTGGTCCTGCTGGCCGTCATTCTGGGGGGCGCGCTCTATTATCAGCATCAGCAGTATCGCACCCTGCTGGCCGATGCCCAGCAAGAGCGTGCCGGCTATCAGCAGATGCTGGATCGCACGCGAGAGCAGGCCGATCAGGCGCTTGGCCAGGTGCGTCAACAGGCCGCACAGCTGCGCGATCTGCAGGCCACCCTGGAAACCACCAATGGCCAGGTGCAGGAACTCGACCAGGCCCTGCAGCTCATGACCGACAGCGGTTCCGACCTGCTGTTGCTCAATGATATCGACCACCTGCTGGCCATGGCCGAACAGCAACTGGCCATGGGTGGCAATGTCGCCAATGCACTGATCTCGCTCGAATCTGCGCAGGCGCGGCTGGCCCGGGCCAATCGGCCTGCACTGGCTGCCCTGCAGCAGTCCATCAATGGTGACATCGACCGTCTGCGGGCTGTCGCCACCATCAATCTGCCGGTGCTGTCCGAACAAGTCAACCACCTGTCCGAACTGGTCGGGGCGGCCACCTTGCTGGTCCCCGAGAAGGCAGATGGCCAGTCGCCAGCCCACGATGCCGCAGATGCACAAGCGGCTGCCCCCAGGCCCCAGGACGAAGCCGCGGCCGCCAGCCCGGCACCGGGCACGCCCGAGTGGCAGGTCATGGCTGGCCAGGCCTGGGGCCAGGTCCAGGAAACCGCGCGCCTGGCGGCCCGCGACCTGCGCGAACTGTTCGATGTGCGCAGGGTGGACGACCCCGCCGCTTTGCTGATGTCGCCCGAGCAGGCGCTGCGTTTTCGCGAAGCCCTCAAGCAGCGGGTCATGATGGCCCAGTTGGCCTTGCTCATGCAGCAGTCCCGGATCTGGCGTACCGAGCTGGCCTACCTGGCAACGGCCATCGACGAACGTTACGACATGCGTGATGAATCCGCGCGCCAGGCGTTGAAACTCGCCAGAGAACTCCACGACACCCCTATCGAGATCCGGCTGCCCGGCCTGGAAAACAGCCTGGCCGCTCTGGCCGCTGCCCGTGAGGCTGAACAATCTGCCTTGCATGCGCCGGTATCCGATGGGGGGGCTCAGGCGCCCGGGGCCGGCAAGGGGCTGCCAGTCGAGCGCCCCACCCGTGACCCGCAGCAGGGGTAGCCATGCGTACCCTCATCTGGACCCTGGTTCTGCTGGCTGCGGCTGTCATGGCCGCCTTGCTGCTCAATGATCATGGTGGCAATGTACTGATTCTGGCCCAGCCCTGGCGTATAGAGCTCTCGATCAGTCTGGCGATTGCACTGTTGATCGTGGCCTTTTTCGTATTGCATGGCGTGCTGCGCCTGGTCGAGTGGCTGGCGCGTGGCCCCCAGCGGGTGCGCGACTGGCGTGGCCGTCGAACCCAGAAGCGCGATGTCGAGCTGCTCGAGAAAGGCTGGATCAACGCGCTCGAAGGCCGCTATGCGCAGGCCGAAAAGGATCTCGGTACCCTCATGTCGCGTACGCCATCGGTGCCCCGCAAGGTTCTGGCGGGGCTCAGTGCGGCACGCGCCCTGCATCTTCTTGGCGAGTACGCCCGGCGCGACCAGACCCTGGCCATGGCTCGTGAAGGCGCGGCATCCGATGTGCGGCTGCGCCAGGTGGTCGACACGGTGACTGCCGAAATGTTGCTGGATCAGAATCGTGCCCTCGAGGCGCTGCAACTGCTCGAACCGCTGCAGGATGCCTCATCGCGCTTCCTGCATGGCACGCGCCTGCTCCTGCGCGCACATCACCAGCTGGGTCACGCCCGGCAAGTTCATGACATCACGCGCCTGCTGTCACGACGCAGCGCCATTGAAGCGCCCCGGGCACATCGCCTGATCTGCGAAGCCACCGCGCAGCGCCTGGCCGAGGCATCCGAAGCAGATTGGGGGGCCCTCTGGGGTGACCTGTCGAGCGCCGAGCGCCTCGACCCTCTGGTGGCCCTGGCGGGTTCCGAAGCCCAGCTGCGTTTTGGCCATCCGGATGAATCCGCGCGCATTCTCGAAGCCGCCCTCAATCAGGAGCTCGACGACCGCCTGCTGCGGGCCTATGCGCGTTGCGATGCCGATCAGGCCAGGAAACGCCTGGGGCATGCCGAACTCTGGCTCAAGGCCAGTCCGGAGCACCCGGGCCTGCTGACGGCTCTTGGCCAATTGTGCCTGGCCGCCGAACTCTGGGGGCAGGGCGAACACTATCTGCAGCGTAGCCTGGCGCTGCGTTCCGACGCACACGTGCATGCCCTGCTGGGCAATCTGCAGGATGCCCTCGGGCGGCCCGAGTCCGCGCTGCTGCACTGGCGTCAGGCCTGTGAGGCGGCAGATGCCGAAATACCGGCCATCCGGCATATGCTGCCTGCAGCAGACGTGCGTGATGATCCGGGTTACCTGAGCCTCGATGGGGTGGCAGCGCCGCCGCAGCCCGAGCCGCAGAGTCCGGCCAAGCGTGCCGAAGACCTCTATTTTGACAGCGCGCCGCTGCCTGGCGTGGACATGACACAGACATCCGATCGCAGCCTGCAGCGCTGAGCCCTTTCATTCTTTGATCAACAAGGAAACCCAATGAGCCTGAATCAGGTCCCGCCGGGGGATAAACGGCCCGAAGAATTCAATGTCGTCATCGAAATCCCCATGAATGCCGATCCGGTCAAATACGAGGTCGACAAAGCGAGCGGCGCCGTCTTCGTCGATCGGTTCATGCTCACGGCCATGCATTATCCTTGCAACTATGGCTATATTCCACAAACCCTGTCCGAAGATGGGGACCCGGTCGATGTGCTCGTGCTGGCGCCGTTCCCGGTGCAGGTCGGTGCGGTCATCCGTTGCAGGGCGCTTGGTATGATGAACATGGAAGACGAAGCAGGCCGGGATGCCAAACTGCTGGCCTGTCCGGTCGACAAACTCTATCCGCCGTATCGCCATCTGCGTTCGGCAGATGACCTGCCAGCTGAAGAACTGGCACGCATCCAGCACTTTTTCGAGCATTACAAAGACCTCGAAAAGGGCAAATGGGTGAAGGTGCAGGGCTGGTCCGGGCTGGATGCCGCCAAGGAGGAAATCATGGCTTCGGTGAAACGGTTCGCCGGCGGCTCACCCGACTGATGCCAGGCCACCATGACGACATCCGAACATTTCTCCCTGCCTGACGTAGCTGTGCCAACGCTGGCCATCGCCGGCAGTACGGCCCGCTTCCCGGTGCGGCGCATCTATTGTGTGGGGCGCAATTATGCCGATCATGCCCGTGAAATGGGCGCGTCGGGTCGCGAGCTGCCATTTTTCTTTGCCAAGCCGGCCGATGCCGCCTTCAGCGTACCCGAGGCCACCCGCGGCGCACTGCCGTATCCGCCGGGCACACAGGATCTCCACCACGAGGTCGAACTGGTGGTGGCGCTGGCGGCGGGTGGCCGTGATCTGTCCATCGAACAGGCGGCTGCGGCCGTATGGGGATACGCCATCGGGCTGGACATGACGCGCCGCGATCTGCAGGCTGCCGCGAAAAAGGCGGGCCGGCCCTGGGAAACCGCAAAGGCTTTTGATTACAGCGCCCCCATGGGGCCTTTGCACCCCGTTGCGCGGGTAGGGGCATTGTCCTCCGGGGTGATCGAATTGCGGGTCAATGACCAATTGCGCCAGTCGGGTGATCTGGCCGACATGATCTGGCCGGTGCCCGAAGCGATTGCCTATCTTTCGACGCTGTTCGAACTGCAGCCTGGCGACCTGCTGTTTACCGGTACCCCGGCGGGCGTCGGCGCCGTGCAGGTGGGCGATCGGCTCGAGGCCCGGATCGCCGGGCTGGGGGTGCTGATACTGCAGGTGACGTAGCCGCGTCGATCTTCAACCAGCCCCGATGCATGCATCGGGGTTTTTTTATCCATCTCGGATTGCGCGAATGGTGGTGGGTCGGATGGTGCAGGACACTGGATGCCTGTCCCGTCCTGCCGGAGTCCGCCATGAAAACCCCCGCTTCCTCCAAGATGAAAGCCCTCGTTTCCTCCAGGTTCGTCCGGTATTCCGTGGTCTATGGTATGGGCGCGCGGCGGGTCAGGCAGGCGGGGCAGGCCATGGTCGAGTACGTGATTGTGGTGGCCCTCGTGGCCGTCGCTGCAATTGCCGTGTATCAGTTGTTCGGGCAGGTGATTCGGGCCCAGACCGCTGCAATGGCCCGTGAAATCGCCGGCGAAGATGGCACCGAACAATCGCGTGTCGCGCAGTCTGCGGCCGAATTGGCCGCGGCACAAACGGCGGCCAAATCGCTCAAGTCGTTCACCGGCAATGCCGATGCCGCGCAGTGACATGGCCAGCAGAATGCATCCCGAATCCGCACGTGACAGCGCAATTCGCCAGACCGGGCAGGTTCTGGTGCTGGGGCTGTTGCTGGTGGCGGCCGTCAGTCTGGCCTGGTTGCGGTTTTTCTCGACCAGCGAGGTACTGAGCGAAAAGACGAGGCTGGTTCACGGGCTCGATGCGGCCGCCTACAGTGGTGCACTCGTACAGGCGCGTACGCTGAATTTCGTGGCGTATCTGCAGCGCGCCCAGTGGGCTCACCAGATTGCCATGGCGCACCTGGTCACGCTGGGCAGCTGGGCCCATTTCGGGGGCATGGAGGCGCAGCGTCTGGCCCGGGGCAATCCCCCGGCGCACCTGATCGGCCTCGAATTCGGCCCGGCGCACGGTCAGGCCTATCTGGCCGCAGCGCAGGCCGCCGGGCTCGAGCAGCAGGTCCGCCAGGGCAGTGCCCTGCAGCAGGCGTACGCGGCCCACGAAACATTCGTGCACGACACCACACTGGCGCTGGTTGAAACATTGGCCAAAGAGCTGCCCGAACGCCGGCTGGCCATGATGCGTGCGGTCATGGCCGCGCAGTACCCGGAAGATACCGAGCCCTCCTGGACACTGGAACTCCTGCACGACGACTGGCCCGGTTTCCTGCACCGCCAGGCGCCCGATGCCGCCTCGTTGTCGTGGCTGGCTTCACTGGCGGCACTGTATCCATTCCTGGGCCCCAGGCACTACACGGCGCGCAATCCATGGCCGGTGAGCACGCGCTGTCCGGGCTTGCGCCACGAACTTCGGCGCCGCGGCGACACGCGCCTGGATGCGGGCGGGCGCTGGGAAGCGGGGGACACCCAATCCTTTCATGCCTTGCGCTCGAACCGCTGGATCGGCTGTTACTTCCGCGAATACGCCATGGGCTGGGCCTGGCTGCCCGCCCACGAGCGGCAGGTGCTGGCCGACGATCACGTCCAGAACCCGCCCGATGCGTTTCCCGACCAGGCGTTCTGGCGCTGGGTGCAGGCCTCTGCGGGCTGGGATCTGGTCGGTGGCCAGGCCAACCCCCTGGCCAACTCCTATGCGGTACGGGATCGCCAGGCATGGGGTGCCCGTGGGCTGGCAGGGCACTACGACGTGCAGCAATCATCCGCTGCGGCAGGTCAGGCCCGCTTTGTCGTTCAGGCGCACCGAACGGGGGCCGGGGGGCAGCGCGTGCGTGCGCGCAGTGCTGCAGAAAGTCATTTCTCCAGGCCGGTCGAACGGGCCGATGGCCGGCATGAGCACCCCAACCTGTTTCATCCATACTGGCTGGCCCGTCTGGCGTCCGGGCTGGATGACCCTTCGGGAGACTGACATGAATCGGCATGCGCAGGCGGGTCAGGCATTGGCTGAAGCCTTGCTGGCACTGGGCGTATTGGGCAGTCTGTGGGTCGCCATCGGCTGGTTGGGCCAATTGCAGGATATCCGCCAGCAACTCGATCACGCCAGCCGGCACGCCGCCTTTGCGTTTGCGCATCAGGGCCTGGCGCCCGCATCGATCGAGGCGCAGGCGCAACAGGACATGGCGGGCCCGGGCCATGTCTGGCAAACCCGCGATGGCCTGGCGCGCATCTCGGGTACCGCCGCGCTGCACTTGGGCCAGACGGGCTCGCCCGCGCCCGTGCAGATCGGTGACCCGGCTGCGGTCGCCAAGGCATTGCGACGCGAATTGCATCTGGGCGATGAGCAGCCCTGGGCAGCGCGCATCTCGCTGGCGACGCGCGGGCGGCCATCGGTTCTTGGCACTCTGGCCGACTTTGACTTGTCTGGCCTGCGCTTCCAGCGCCATACCGCCATCGCCAGGGGGTCGGGTGCGGCCCAGGCGGATGCCGAAGTGCATGAGATCCTCGCGCAGAGTCAGGCCGCCTGGCGCACCATGGCGGACTCGTCGCGCACGGCTGGGTACGCGGTTGCGCAGCGCATGGCCGGTGTGGATCAGGCCTGGTCGCGCGCGCAGCCCGAGTGGGACTGGCTGGCTTCCTGGGCCGGCAGGCTGCCTGCCCGCTATCTCGAGGTCTCGCCATGAATGACACATTGCAATGCGTTCTGCTGGCTCTGCGCGTCTGGCTGGGCCTGCTGCTGTTGGTCGCTGGGGTTCTGGTGCCTGGCGGCCGGGCAGGTGCCACGCCCCTGGAAACGGCAGGCCTGCCTGCCGAATCAGGCTGGCAGTGGGCGGCGTCCGAACATTTCGAATGGCCGACTGCAGTGCTGGATGTGCGCACCTTCACGGCACCCCACGGTCTGGCGCGCACGGCTGCTCACCTGGCCCGGCGCATGGGTCAGCGCTTCGATCGCATCCAGTTCGCCCGCAATGGCCTGCAATTCTCCGGGTTGCGGCAGGGCCAGCATTGGCTTGCGCACCTGCAGCCGGCGATATCGGGAACGCATGGCGTGCTGTCGATCCTGTCCCCCAGGCCCGCACCGCGCATGCCCTACAGCCTGTCCGGGCACGTGCCAGCGGCCTGCACCGCCGTACTGCGAATATCGACCCGTGCCTCGGCAAGCCAGGAGCAATTGGTGAGCTACCGCTGCCCGGGTTCCATGCAAAAAGCCATCCGCCAGGTGCACACCAGTCTGCTGGCGCACGGTTGGCGGCGTCACCCGGCTGAGCCCGACGCCACCTCGCCGGTGCATGGCGATCCCGGCGCCGAAGGCGGCTTCGGGCGCTCGACAGACTGGCAGCATCCCCATGTAAAAGCCAGCCTCACCCTGTTGATTCGTGCGCTTGGCCAGGATGTGGCACTGGTGTTCTGGTTGCGTCCCGAGGGCTCATGAACCGGTGGCTTGCGTTTCTGTCCCGGCCCTTGTTCCTGGGTATTCTTGCCGGCGCTTGTGGCCTGCTGGCTGCCCTGTTCCTGAGCCAGCATGTGCGCGAGCGCATCCAGGCGGTCGAACGTGAGGCCCGGCTTGAAATGGTCGAACGCATCGTGGCCGCGCACGACCTCCTTGCGGGTTCGCGTCTCGAAGCCGGCGACCTCGCGGTACGCAGCTTTCCCGTCCGCTGGGTAGGTCGTGATGCCCTGCCTGCCGTGCGCCATCTCGAACTGCAGGGCAAAGTGCTGATGATCGACGTCCGGGCGGGCGACCCAGTGTTGCCGACCCACGTTCAGGTCCCATCCGAAGCCCTGTCCGGGCAGCTGGCGCCGGGGCGGCGTGCGGTGACGTTGCCGGTAGACCAGGTCAACTCGCTGTCCGGGCTGTTGCAACCCGGTGATCTGATCGATCTGTATGTTTCATTCGATCATCAGCGCAAGCGCCTGACGACCCCCTTGCTGCAAGGGGTGCAGGTTCTGGCGACCGGCCGGGAGACCCAGCCATCCGAGAATCCGGATGGTTCGTCCTACAGTACGATCACGCTGGATGCAGCCCCCGAGGATGTCATCAAGCTGGTGGCTGCGCGACAGGCTGGCACACTGACGGCGATCCTGCGCCATCCGGGTGACGCCCTGGCCAACCGGCTCGCGGCGCGGGGTGATCTGGCTTCTTTGCTGGGGGTGGCCAATCCACCGCCCAGGCCGGCACGCAGGGCCGTGATTCTGTATGGCTCATCCGGTGCCCGGGGCCTGCCCGCGTGGGCTCGTGGCGAGCAGGCCACGAGCCGGCCGGGCAATGGCTGGTTCGATATGCCGCCCGATCTGCAACTGAGTGCGCTGGCCCGGCGTGCAAACGGGCCAGCGCTCATGGCGGACAGGGCCGCGGCGGATCCTGATGCCGATATCAGCGCAGAGGACAGCACCATTGACGGCGCAGGTCACGACGGTGCAGCTTACGGCGCCGCTTACGGGGCAGGTCACGGTACCGACGGCGGCGCGTGGCCACAGCTTCGGGGCGCATTTGACGACGACCCGGACATCATCCCATCCATCGATCCGACAGAATAAATACACCCATGACTATCCACCTCTGCGCCCGTCTCTGTCTTGCCTGTTTCGTGAGCCTGCTGCTCCTGGCCCCGGTTGGTGTCAGGGCACGGTCCATGCCTGAAACCGCACTGGCTCTGCAAGTGGGCGAGGTGCGGGTTCTGGGCATACCGGCTGTTGCGCGGGTGGCGGTGGGAGACGGCAAGGTTCTCAAGGCGGTCAGCACCGATGACAAGGAAGTGATTCTGTTCGCACGCAACATGGGGTTCACTACGTTGCATGTCTGGACGGCTGATGGCGGCGTACAGCGCTATGCGATCGAGGTGGCGCCCGAAGGCGCGCGCCAGTTGCAGGATGAATTGCGCAGTCTGGTCGAACGCATCCCGGGGGCCCGGGTTTCGTTGCTGGGTGAAAAACTGGTGGTTGAAGGAGACGAATTGTCCGACGGCGATCGGCAACGGCTGTCCGAACTGGGTCGTCGTTACCCGCAATTGCTGGATTTCACCGGGACCGTCGGCTGGGACCAGATGGTCCTGCTCGATGTGCAGGTGGTCGAAGTGCCCCGGAGCATGCTGCGCGAACTGGGGGTACGCTGGGAACCCCACAGCAGCGGTGGGGCGCACATCGGGCTGGGCCTGGATGGCGGGTCGCGCCGTTTCGCGGATCGCCCGGGCCAGAGCGTCCTGCCGCTGCCTTACCCGGCCACGCCCGCGGCCGGCTATTACGGCATCAACGCGCTGCTCGCGTCGCGCATCGACCTTCTGGCCCAGGATGGCCAGGCGCTGGTGCTGGCACAGCCCCAGTTGCTGGCGCGCAGCGGGGCCACCGCAGAATTTCTGGCCGGTGGCGAGGTCCCCTACAGCACGACAGACGGCAATGGCAATACACAGACCGCTTTCAAACCGTATGGCGTGTCCTTGCGGATCACGCCATCCATCGAGCGCAGTGGTGCCGTGCGCTCGCATATCGAGGTCGAAGTCAGCGCCATCGATGCCTCGCTTTCGGTGCCGGGGGGGCCCTCTCTGAAGACGCGGCGCACCGCGACGGAGTTCAACGTCCGTTCGGGGCAGACGCTGGTGCTGGCAGGGTTCCTGTCGCGCGATCAGTCGCGCAACGTCGACAAATTGCCGGGCCTGGGTGAAATCCCGCTGCTGGGCGCATTTTTTCGCTCCGTTCGCAGCCACTACCAGGAAACCGAACTGGTCATACTGGTCACGCCGCACGTGGTCGCTGCGGATCACCCCGACCTGCACGAGCGCGTGCAACGGGCTGCGAACATCATGCAAAAAGGCTTCGCGCAAGCGCCCACACTGACCAATCCGATCCGCACTTCAACTGGGGCCGAAGCGGCGCCCGATGCGCCACGACGCTGGGATCCGCGGGCACCGGGCCCCGGTTCGCAGTGGCTGGGTGCGGTCACGACCGGGGTCCGTTGAAATGGGCTCGGTGAAACTGCAGCTTTCGTACGAAGATGGCCGCCAGCTGCAGGCCCGGCATGTGCTTCCTGTGTTGATCGGCCGGGATCCAGACTGCCAGCTCGTTCTGCGGGGCTGGCGCGTCGCTCGTCAGCATGCGCGCCTGGTGGATCGCCAGGGCGAAGTCTGGGTGGATGATCTGGGCTCGCTGGCCGGCACATTCGTCAACGGTGCCCGGGTCGCCAGCCATGGCCCCCTTGGCCCGACGGATGAACTTCTGATCGGTCCCTGTCTGATCCAGGTCCTTTCGGCCCATGCCGCTGTGCCCGGGCCGCCTGGGCGCACGCCCCGCCAGCCCGGCCACGAATCCGGCGTACAAGAAGTGGCCGTGCCGATCGATGCGCCCGCACAGGCGGCCGATCCTGCCATGGGAATATGGACTGCAGAAAACAAGGCGATGCGCCAGCGCCTGCACGACGAACTGATTGCGGCGCTGCAATTGCGCCGGCACGACATCAGCACCATGAGCCACGGTGCCCTGCGCGCCGAGGCGACTGCGGTGCTGCGCCGGCTGCTGGCCGCGCAAACCCCAGCCGACGGCGAGCAGGGGCATGAGAGCCTGATCAGGACGCTGGTCGATGAAGCAGTAGGGCTCGGACCCCTCGAGCCCTTGCTTGCGGACCCCGATGTGTCCGAGATCATGGTCAACCGCCACGACGAGATCTTTGTCGAGCGTGCGGGGCGGCTGCAGCGCGCCAGTGCCTGCTTCAGCAGCGAGCAGGCCGTGCTGGGCATCATCGAGCGCATCGTCACCCCGCTGGGCAGGCGGATCGACGACAGCGCCCCCATGGTGGACGCACGGTTGCGGGATGGTTCCAGGGTGAATGCCGTGATTTCCCCGATTGCACTGCGAGGCGCGAGCCTGACGATCCGAAAATTTCCCATGCGACGTCTGACCATGCAGGACTTCCTGGACGCGGGGTCCCTGGATGCGGCCATGGCCCGCTTCCTGAGCCACTGTGTGCAACATCGCAAGAACATCGTCGTGTCCGGGGGGACCGGTTCAGGGAAGACCAGCTTGCTCAACATATTGTCCAATGCAATTCCAGCCGGCGAGCGCATCCTGACCATCGAGGATGCGGCCGAATTGCGCCTGAACCATGGGCATCTGGTCAGTCTGGAAGCCCGGCCACCCAACCTCGAGGGGCGCGGCCGCATCGAGATCCGCGATCTGGTGCGCAACGCGCTGCGCATGCGCCCGGACCGCATCGTGGTGGGTGAATGCCGGGGGGCCGAGGCCTTCGACATGCTGGCGGCCATGAACACCGGGCATGAGGGTTCACTGACCACGCTCCATGCGAACAGCCCGCGCGATGCGCTCAGCCGCCTCGAAACCATGATTCTGATGGCAGGGATGGATCTGCCGCTGGCAGCCATACGCGAACATATAGCCGCCAGCATCGATATCCTGGTCCAGCTCGCGCGCGTCGCCGATGGCCGCCGGCTGGTGAGCGCCATCGTGCAGGTGACCGGGATGGAGGCCGGGCGCATCCAATTGCAGGACATCTACCTGGGCAAGGCCGGGCCGCCGGCGATATTTTCCGGCTGCGGCCTGATGCCACATGGCTTCGAGGATGCTGCAGCGCTCGACCCCGCGCTCTTCACCGGGCGCACCGTGTGTCATTTACCAGCGGGGGATGGTTCACGGCCCCGCTTCGGAGGCTGATGTGGCGTGGTGGGTATGGATATCGGCCTGGGTCTGCCTGGCAATCGGGTTCTGGCTGCTGATCAGTCACACTCAGCGTCGCTGGCAGGCCTACAAGCAACAGCTCGACGAACAGACACGGCATACGCTGAATGCGTCCTTTCTGTTCGTGGATCCGGGCCAGTTGTGGCTGGCCTTCTTCGCCCTGTTGGGTGCGCTTGCCGTGGTGCTGGCCTGGCTGGCAGGACGCTGGTGGGGCATATGGCCGATCTTCCTCGTGCTGGCGCTCATGCCGCGGCTTGTCCTGCAATACCTGGAACGTCGGCGGGCGCAATGTTTCGACGCCCAGCTGCCCGACATGGTTCTGGCCCTTGCCGGGGCCTTGCGCGCTGGATCGGGGCTGCAGCAGGCGCTGCAGCATCTGGCGGAACAGTCGGCGGCGCCCCTGTCCCAGGAACTCGGCCTGGTGATTCGGCAACAGCGGCTTGGCATGAATCTCGAAGCGTCCCTGGCAGCATTGCACCGCCGGATGCCCACCGAATCATGTGCCCTGCTCGTGTCGGCCCTGGGGGTTGCCTTGCGTACCGGCGGCAATCTCGCGGATACGCTCGAGAACATGGCCTTGACCTTGCGTGCACGCCAGCACTGGGCCGGCCGCATACGCGCGCTGACGGCCCAGGGTCGCCTGCAGAGTCATATCATGCTGGGATTGCCGCTCCTGCTGATCCTCGTGCTGGCCCGCCTCGAGCCCGAAGCCATGTCGCTGCTGTGGCGCACCTGGTATGGCTGGCTGGTCCTGTCCGTACTGGCCGTACTGGAACTGGCCGGCCTGTTCTGGATCCGGCGCGTCACGCGCATTGTCATCTGAGGCGCCCATGTTCTGGTCCGGTCTCGTCATGGCGGCCCTCGCACTGGGTCTCGGGCTCTGGCTGCTCGGGCGGCCATGGGCCCGTTCGGGCCCGGCCGCACGGGGCACTGCGCTTCCTTTGTGGTGGCCGTGGGTGCTGGCGCTGGAGCCATGGTGTCGTTCATTGGTGACCTGGAAGATGCGCCTGTACCTGCGTCGGTGGGCGCCCCGCGCCGGGCTCGATGATCGCTGGAACCCGGCGCGCTGGCTCGCCGCCCGGCTGTTGTGCATGCTCGCCGCGGGTGCCTTGGCTACGTTGTCACTGTTCTCGTTGGGTTCGATGTCGGGCGCATGGGCGGTGGCGGGGGGCCTGGCAGCTGCGTCGGCTGGCTATTTCTGGCCCGAGTGGCGCATGCGCAGGCAGGCTGCACAGCGTCGCCTGGCCATGCAACGCGATCTGCCTTTCATGCTCGACCTTCTGAACCTGTGTGTAGAGGCAGGCCAGGGCCTGTCGGTTGCGCTGCGGCAGGTCGCAGGTCAGGCACCCGAAGGGTTGTTGCGGGACAGCCTGTTTGCCGCGGTCAGTCTCGAGCGTACCGGCGTGCACCGTGCCGAATGGCTGCAGCGTTGGGCAGACGACACGGATGTGCCGGGTGTGCGCAATCTGGTGTTTGCCCTGCACCAGGCGGATCGGCTGGGCATGAGCCTTGGGCCCCTGCTGCGGGCGCAAGCCGAACGACAGCGCAGTGAACGCTTTCAGCGGGCTGAGAAACTTGCGCTGGAGGCACCGGTGAAGATGCTCTTCCCCATGGCCCTATGCATTTTTCCCTGCACTTTTGTGGTCATTGCATTTCCGGTGATCGTGAAATTTCTGGGTCTTGGCGCATGACAGGGTACCGCTGGGGTTTGGGTCCGCGTGCCCCGGCGTGCTGGCTTGGCAGCGCAGCGCCCCTCGAACTCGTGCAGGCACAGGGCTTCACGGCCCGTTGCCTTGGGCTGGCAGCCTGGTCCACTTGGGGCGAAAGCCCGCGGGGCCTGCTGTTCATGCAATGCAGGGCGATTCATACCTGGGCACTGGCCAGACCCATCGATGCCTTGTTTCTGGGGCCCACAGGCAGCGTGCTGCTCATGTGCACGGCGCTGAAACCCTGGCGCTGGGCAGGCTGCATGCCGGCCCATGCCGTGCTCGAGCTGCCGTGCGGCTATTGCCGGACGCCGGGCTGGCGGATTCGGCTGGCTCAGGCCTGGTCGCGGCTCGAGGCACCTTGACCACCGTTGAAGATGGTCCGGTAGATGGGGTAGAAGCTGCAATACAGCAGCGCCGTGATCAGGATGTCCAGGGGCAGGATGATCCAGGCCAGGGCCGAGCCACTCATGCCCGATGCGGCCAGCAGGCTGATGAATTCATGCAGCCCGAAATAGCCCACCACCCACGTGACGATGTACAGCAGTATCGCCGCCTTGTTGCGCCAGCAGGCGACCATGGAATAGAACAGCGCCCGGCGCAAGGGCAGGGCGTGCCAGCCCACCAGCGCCGGTGCATGCCAGAACAGGGCCGACAGAAACAGGTAGATCACCCCGAACAGCACCAGCGGGGCCCACATGGCCTGCCCCAGCGCCTGCAGATCGGGCGTGTCCTGCAGATCGATGAGTTCGACCAGCGTGTCCATGAACGGCAGCAGCGCAATGAAGGCGGCAATGAAAGAGCAGACCAGCCAGGCCCAGCCCAGCTTCAACAGGCCCCGCAGGACGCCGGGTGATTTCAGCGGCAGGAACCACATGCCCGGAAGAATGCGCCGCCCGTCGGCCAGATGCTTGCCGGCACAGAGCGTCAGGAAGGTGAGGGCGGGTGTCAGTGTCACCAGTATGGCCTGGCCCACGATGGGGAACAGCGCGCCGGCATTGATGAACAGGCTGGTCAGTACGCTCCAGAACAGCATGGCCATGGGTTGGCGCCGGAACAGCTGATAGCCCTGGCGGATCCAGAGCCAGCCCGCGCTGGCGGGCAGGACGGCGGCTTGCAACGGTTTCATGATTGGGGCAGGGCGGGAGCGCGCTGCGCGCTGCGCAGGCGCAGGATACGTTCGAAGTGGCGCGGGTCGTGCGGCTTGAGGGTCTGGGCCGGGCGCGGCAGATGATAATCATGCAGGCGCGATACCCAGAACCGGAGCGCTGCCGCGCGCAGCATCACGGGCCAGACGGCGGCCTCGTCGGGGCTGAATGGCCGGACCGCATGATAGGCCTCGAGCCACGCCTGCGCGCGCGTTCGGATGAACTGTCCGGTTGCGCGCTGGATGCACCAGTCATTCACGCTCACGGCCACATCGAATAACCACGTATCGCAGCCCGCAAAATAAAAATCGATGAAGCCGCCCATGCGGGGTGACTCCCAGGTGCCATCGAACAGCACGTTGTCGCGAAACAGGTCGCAGTGCGCCGGGCCCGCTGGCAGCCTGCTGTAGATGGCACTGGCGGCGAACTGTGTCTGTTCGGCCAGGGCATCGTCCAGCAGCGTCTGCTGTGCCGTACTGAGGAAGGGGCGCAGCACGGGGGCCTTGGCCTGCCACCAGGACAGACCGCGCAGATTGGGCTGGCGAATCGGGAAATCCCGGGCGGCCAGATGGGCCCGCGCCAGTGTGCTGCCCGCCAGCGCACAATGCTGTGATCCCGGTTCTGGCTCGTAGCCGCCGGACAGGCGCGTCACGATCGCTGCAGGCTTGCCGCACACGACACTGATACGCGCACCATCCCGCCGGGTCTGGGGATGCGGGACGGGCACGCCGGCCAGGGCCAGATGGTGCATCAGCTCGATATAGAATGGCAGCTGCTCGGCGGTCAGCACTTCGAACAAGGTCAGTACGAATGCACCGCGGTCGGTGTCCAGAAAATAGTTGGTGTTTTCTATGCCGGCCGTGATGCCCCGCAAGGCGATCAACATGCCCAGATCGTACGCGCGCAACAGTGCGCGGGCATCTTCGTTGCTGACAGGGGTAAAAACGGCCATGGAAGACAGAAGCGGGCCCGGTGCCGCAATGGATTGACAGGGGGCGCACTGACTGGCACGCACAGGGTGCAGGCAAGGCCACGACAGGCGATTTTAGTCCAAATGCCGGGGCAGCACCCGCGTTAGAATGGCAGCCTGTTGAAAACATGACAGGCTGCCCGTGTCCGCCTTTGCCCCAAACGCTCCGTCCGATCCGGTTCACCAGCGCGCCTGGCGCCTCTGTGTGGCCCCCATGATCGATGTCACAGACAGGCACTGCCGCTACTTTCATCGCCAGCTGGCGCCCACGGCACGGCTGTACACCGAAATGATCACCACGGGCGCGTTGCTGCATGGCCAGGCGGCGCGCCATCTGGATTTCGATCCCGCCGAGCATCCAGTGGCCCTGCAACTGGGTGGCAGCGATCCGCGCGAACTGGCGCAGGCTGCAGCCCTTGGGGCGCGCTGGGGCTACGATGAAATCAACCTGAACTGCGGTTGCCCATCGGATCGCGTCCAGCATGGGGCCTTCGGCGCCTGCCTGATGGCCGAGCCCCGCAAGGTGGCCGACTGTTTGCGCGCCATCCAGGACGCCACCAGTCTGCCTGTGACGGTCAAGCATCGCCTGGGGCTGGACCAGGAAGACTCGTATGCGTTTGTACGTGATTTTGTCGGTATCCAGTATGAAGCCGGTTGCCGGGTGTTCATTGTGCACGCCCGCAATGCGATCCTGAAGGGCCTTTCACCCAAGGCGAACCGCGAGATCCCGCCCTTGCGTCCCGAATGGGCCTGCAGTCTGAAGGCTGACTTTCCGGATGCGAGCATCGTCCTGAACGGCGGCCTGACCGAAGCGGCCGACTGCCTGGCCTGGCTCTCGCGCCTGGACGGGGTCATGCTCGGCCGGGCCGCATGGCATCATCCTGACATTCTGTCACAATTGCAGCGCGCGCTGGACCCCCACACACCGGTGCCCGGCCCTGAAGAAACGCTGGACATCATGCTGGCTTACCTGAGCCGCCAACATGCTCGCAAGGTGCCCATGCCGATTCTGGTTCGTGGTCTGCTGGGCTGGCATGCCGGGGTCAAGGGGGCCCGCCAGTGGCGGCGCATTCTGTCTGATCCCGGGGTCCTGAATCGGCTGGGCCCGCTGGCGCTGCGCGAGGCCTGGGAAGCACTGTGCCGTCAGGCCCGGCCCGACGAGGCCGAACGGCCCATGTCTTCGGCCGGCCAGTCGCGTATGTAGGCCTTGAGCATGTCATTTTCGAACTTCTGCGCCTCGACCAGCGCACGGGCCATGTCGTAGAAGGAAATCACGCCCATCAGGGTCGGGCCATCCATGACAGGGATATAGCGTGCGTGCTTGTCGAGCATGAGGCGCTGCACCTCATGGGCATCCGTGTTCGGTGTCACACTGACGGGGGCATCATCCATGATGCTGCGTACGGTGAAATCATCCGTCTGGCCGTGGTGCGCGTCGAGGTGGCGGATGATTTCGCGGAAGGTGAGCATGCCGGCCAGCTGGCCGTGATCCATGATGACCAGCGAACCGATGTCGAACTGGCTCATGGTGGCCAGGGCATTGCGTACCGGCATGTCGGGTGTGCCGGTATACAGTGCATTGCCCTTGACGCGCAGAATTTCGTTGACTTTCAGCATGGCAGGCTCCTGAATGCGTGATCGATGCGTGCTGTCACGCTATTGTGCCTCATTGGGCTGCCGTTCGACAGGCGTACCCGAATACAGGATGTCCAGTACCGGCGCCTGGCCGCGCAAGGTATCCGACAGCGCGCGCAGATGCCAGCTTTCGATGCCGGGCTGTTGCGTATCCAGCAGCAGGCGGTCCACGGCCGGGGTGAGGTCCATGCGCGCCGGGTTGCATGCCATGACCCAGTGATCGGAGTCGGCAACGGGCACCGCATAGCCGGACGCGCGCAAAGCGTTCAGGACTTCGCCCAGATCATCGGGATGCAGTCGCAGCCGGGTCTCGAGCGTGGCCAGATCGACCCCTGGCGGGCTGTCATCGCGCGCCAGCCACAGCGCCTGCATGATGTCCAGTGCCTTGAGGATCCTGGCGCCGCGCTGGTGCTGCAGGCTGCGGCTGCGCAGCCGCAGCGCGGGCAGCAGCGAGGCCACGGTGGCGCCCAGCAGAATCACCAGCCACGACAGATAGATCCACAGCAGAAAAATGGGCAGGATGGCGAATGCGCCGTAGATCACGGTATACGAGGGAAACCGGGTCAGGTACCAGGTGAACGCGCCTTTCATGATGCTCAGAACCACAGCGGCGCCCAGGCCGCCGGCCAGCGCATCACGCCACTGTACACGGCAGTTGGGCACGAACACGTACAGCGCCGTGAACCCCAGCACCGAGACCAGGAAAGGGACCAGTGTAAGCAGCAGGGTGAAAGTGTCGGGCAGGTCGGCGATATAGCCCAGTGATTCCCGTATCACGATGGTGCTGGCCCACAGGCTGGCCCCGACCAGCAGCGGCCCCAGCGAAATGCTGGCCCAGTACACCAGCAGGCGCTGGCGCAGCGGGCGCTGGCGCGTGACCCCCCAGATTTCGTTGAAGGCTTCGTCGATGGTCATGATGAGCAGGATCGACGTGACCACCAGAAAACCGCCACCGACCGCAGTCAGGCCCGACGCCTGCGCTGCGAACTGGTTCAGGTAGGCCATGATCGTGTCCGATACCGATGGCGGCAGCAGGCTTTCCGCGAGAAAGGCCTCGAGCGAATGGTGAAATTCGGCAAACAGCGGGAACGCGGTGAACAGGGCAAGCACCACGGCCAGCAGCGGGACGATTGCGAGGACCGTAGTGAACGTCAGGCTGGATGCCACCTGGGTCAGTTTGCGCCGGGCGGCGAAGTCCAGCGTAAACTTCAGGATGTCCAGGGCCTGGACGCGGCGTTCGGCGGACAGTGCTCGGGCCAGGTGGCGGGATATTTTTGGCATGTACGGGTGCGGGTGGCGTGGAACCTCATGACGATGATAGCAGCATGGCTGTAGATCCACCGGCGTTCTGGCTGGCCACGGCGCGGGTCTGTCTGCTGGCCCTGATCGTCCTGTGCACGGGCTGGGAACTCTGGTGGGCACCGCTGCGGCCAGGCGGTTCGCTGTGGGTGCTCAAGGTGGTGCCGCTGCTGTTCGCGGTCTCCGGCGTGCTCGGGGGCAGGCTCTATACCCTGCAATGGGTGGCCATGCTCAGCCTGCTCTACCTGATGGAAGGCATCGTGCGGGCCTGGTCGGATCTGTCCGTGGTGTCCGGATACCTGGCCTGGCTTGAAATCGCGTGCGCGTTCGGGTTGTACCTTGGCGCCGTCATGGCCGTGCGCCCGGCCAAGCAGGCGGCACGGAGGCGCAGGAAGACCTGAAAACAATGCCATAATGTCCCGGTTGTTTCTGTTCGTGGGTTGAGCATGTCCGGCAATACCTTGGGTACCCTGTTTCGCGTCACCAATTTTGGTGAATCGCATGGCCCGGCCATTGGGGCCGTCATCGATGGCTGCCCGCCGGGCATGGCCCTGTGCGAAGACGACATACAGGTCGAGCTCGACCGGCGCCGGCCGGGCACGTCGCGGCACGTGACCCAACGGCAGGAAGCGGACAAGGTCGAGATTCTGTCGGGTGTTCACGAAGGGGTCACCACCGGCACGCCGATCGGGCTCCTGATCCGCAATATCGACGCGCGCAGTCGAGATTACCACGCCATTGCCGATACCTTTCGCCCAGGCCATGCCGACTACACCTACTGGAAGAAATTCGGCGTGCGCGACCCGCGCGGCGGCGGGCGTTCTTCTGCGCGCCTGACGGCGCCCACCGTGGCGGCGGGCGCCGTGGCCAGGAAGTGGCTGCTCGAGCACCATGGCGTGCTGATCCGGGGTTACATGAGCCAGCTCGGGCCCATCCGGATCCCGTTCGAGTCCTGGAGCTCCGCAGCGCAGAATCCGTTTCATGCGCCCAATGCGGGCCTTGTGCCCGAACTCGAGGCGTTCATGGACCAGCTGCGCCGATCGGGGGATTCCATCGGTGCGCGTATCGAAGTCCACGCCGAAGGCCTGCCGGCGGGCTGGGGCGAACCCATCTACGATCGCCTGGATGCCGATATCGCTCACGCCATGATGGGCCTGAATGCCGTCAAGGGGGTGTCCCTGGGTTCGGGCTTCGACTGCGTCACCATGCGCGGTTCCGAGCAGGGCGACGAGCTCGGGCCCGATGGTTTTCATTCCAATCAGGCCGGTGGTGTGCTGGGCGGCATCTCCACGGGCCAGACCCTGCGCGTTTCCCTGGCGATCAAGCCGACGTCCAGCATCCGCATCGAGCGTCGATCCATCAACCGGAACAATGAACCGGTCATGGTGCAGACGCTGGGGCGCCATGACCCCTGTGTCGGGATCCGGGCCACCCCCATTGCCGAGGCGCTGCTGGCCATTGTGCTGATGGACCATGCGCTGCGCCACCGGGGGCAGTGCGGATGATCACCCGGCGCACCATCTGGCGCCTGGGTGCGTTCCTCGCAATCAGTGGCGCGCTGGCCGCCTGCGCCCAGGTGCAGACCACGCAGTCGGGGCTGGTGGGGGTGCAGCGCCCGCAATACATGGCCAGCCTGGTGTCCCAGGCCGAGCTCGAACAGCAGGCTGGCCAGCAATATGCCCAGTTGCTTGCCCGTGCCAGGGCCCAGGGGGCGCTCGATGCGCCGGCAGCCCAGGCAGCGCGCGTGCAGGGGATTGCAAGGCGATTGATCGCCCAGACAGGCGTTTTTCGGCCCGATGCAGCCCAGTGGAACTGGGAGATCCACCTGCTCCGGTCCCCGGAAGTCAATGCCTGGTGCATGCCCGGAGGCAAAATAGCGGTGTATTCTGGCATGATCGACCGGCTCCAGCCTACAGATGACGAACTGGCGGCCGTGCTGGGGCATGAAATCGCCCATGCCCTGCGTGAGCACGCGCGCGAACAGGTGTCCCAGCAGATGGCCACCGGCATCGGCCTTTCTGTGCTGGCCGCCATCACGGGCAGCCAGGCCACTGCCGATGTGGGTGCCACCCTGGCCGATGTGATGTTCTCCCTGCCGAACAGCCGATCGCACGAAACCGAGGCTGACCTCATGGGGGTCGAACTGGCCGCCCGGGCCGGTTATGATCCGCGGGCTGCCGTATCGCTGTGGCAGAAAATGGGGCAAGTCTCGGCCGGCGGGCCGCCAGAGATCCTGTCGACGCACCCTTCGTCACAAAGCCGCATCCGTGCCCTCGAGCAGGCTGCGCAGCGGGTGATGCCCCTGTACCAGAAGCACTGAGGCTGCATTCGCCTTTTCATGGGCTGGCCGGTGTTCATGGGGCCTGTGTCAGGGGGTGTTTCCCATACCAGTATGAATGCTGGTCTTGTGGGCGCTGACGATCTTGGCATAATGAGCGTTTCACCGACGTTTCGAGTTCATGACCATGTCACAGACACTGTACGACAAGCTCTGGGATGCCCATGTGGTGCATCAGGGGCCCGACGGGACCTGCATTCTGTATATCGACCGGCATCTGGTCCACGAAGTCACCAGTCCGCAGGCTTTCGAAGGCCTGGCGCTGGCCGGACGCAAGCCCTGGCGGGTGGCGGCCAATCTTGCCGTTGCCGATCACAATGTACCGACCACCGATCGCAGCCAGGGCATCCAGGATCCCATCTCCCGCCTGCAGGTCGATACGCTGGATGAAAATTGCGAAACATGGGGCATCACCGAATTCCGCATGGATGACCCCCGCCAGGGCATCGTGCACATCATCGGCCCAGAGCAAGGCGCCACGCTGCCTGGCATGACGGTGGTCTGCGGTGATTCCCACACGAGCACGCACGGGGCGATGGGGGCACTGGCCTTCGGCATCGGCACCTCGGAAGTCGAGCACGTACTGGCCACCCAGACGCTGCTCATGAAAAAAAGCCGCAACATGCTGGTCAAGGTCGAAGGCGACCTGCCATTCGGTTGCACGGCCAAGGATCTGATCCTGTATGTCATTGGTCAGATCGGTACGGCAGGCGGCACGGGGCACGCCATCGAATTTGGCGGCAGCGCCGTGCGCGCCCTGTCCATGGAGGGCCGCATGACCATCTGCAACATGGCCATCGAGGCTGGCGCGCGCTCGGGCATGATCGCGGTCGACCAGACCACGATCGATTACTTCCGCGGGCGGCCGTACGCGCCCGAAGGGGCGCTGTGGGACCAGGCCGTGGCCTATTGGCAGACCCTGCATTCGGATCCGGACGCGCAGTTCGACCGGGTGGTCGAGATCGACGCTTCGCAGATCGAGCCCCAGGTCAGCTGGGGTACGTCTCCCGAAATGGTGACCTCCGTCAAGGGCCGGGTGCCTGATCCCCAGGGGGCCGACAGCCCGGGGCGTCGCAAGGGCATGGAGCGGGCCTTGCAGTACATGGCGCTCGAGCCCGGCACGGCCATGACCGACATCTTCATCGACAAGGTGTTCATTGGTTCATGCACCAACGCGCGCATCGAAGACCTGCGCGCGGCCGCGGCCGTGATCCGCGGGCGTCGCGTGGCCGGCAACGTCAAACTGGCCATGGTGGTACCCGGATCAGGTCTGGTGAAGGCCCAGGCCGAGCAGGAAGGGCTCGATCGCTTGTTTCTGGATGCCGGGTTCGAGTGGCGTGAGCCCGGGTGCTCCATGTGCCTGGCCATGAATGCAGACCGGCTCGAGCCCGGAGAGCGCTGTGCGTCCACGTCGAACCGCAATTTCGAGGGCCGCCAGGGGCAGGGCGGGCGCACCCACCTGGTCAGCCCCGCCATGGCCGCCGCTGCCGCTGTGGCGGGTCATTTTGTCGATGTACGTTCTTTTTCCCAGGAATGACCATGCAAGCCTTCACCCAGCATCAGGGGCTGGTGGCCCCGCTCGACCGCGAGAATGTCGATACCGATCTCATCATCCCGAAGCAGTTTCTCAAATCCATCAAGCGTACCGGCTTCGGCCCGAACCTGTTCGATGAACTGCGTTACCTGGATCACGGCGAGCCGGGCATGGACAACACCACGCGGCCGCTGAACCCGGATTTCGTCCTCAATCAGCCGCGCTACCAGGGGGCCTCCATTCTGTTGTGCCGGCGCAACTTCGGTTGCGGTTCCAGCCGTGAGCACGCGCCGTGGGCCCTGCAGCAGTACGGCTTCCGGGCGCTGGTTGCCCCCTCGTACGCGGATATCTTCTTCAACAACAGCTTCAAGAACGGATTGTTGCCGGTGATTCTGCCCGAAGACGTCGTTGCCGGGCTGTTCAAGGCGGTCGAGGCCACGCCGGGTTTCCAGCTTGCGATCGACCTCGCGGCCCAGCAGGTCACTGCACCAGACGGTTCTGTCTGGTCGTTCGAAGTCGATGCCTACCGCAAGGAATCCCTGCTCAAGGGCCTGGATGAAATCGGCCAGACGCTGCTGCACGCCGACCAGATCCGCGCCTTCGAGGCCGCCCGGCTGGCGCGCCACCCGTGGCTCGACAAGACTGCTCGATGAAAACCGCGCCATGGCTTTCGTTTTGCAATGGTGTGATGTCCGGTACTCATGATGGATGAAACATGACTGTTCGTATTGCTGTATTGCCGGGCGATGGCATCGGGCCCGAAATCACCGCACAGGCCGTGCGGGTGCTCGAGGCCCTGGATCTGGGGCTCGACCTTCAGCAGGCGCCCGTTGGCGGGGCGGCCTATGACGTCGCTGGCCACCCGCTGCCCGATGCCACGCTCGAACTGGCGCGTTCAGCGGATGCCATTCTGTTCGGTGCCGTGGGCGACTGGAAATACGACCAGCTCGACCGCGCCCTGAGACCCGAACAAGCCGTACTGGGCCTGCGCAAGGCACTGGGCCTGTTCGCCAACCTGCGGCCGGCCATTCTGTACGAAGAACTGGCCAATGCGTCTTCGCTCAAGCCCGAGATTGTTTCCGGGCTCGACATCCTCATCGTGCGTGAGCTGACTGGCGACATCTACTTTGGTCAGCCGCGCGGCGTGCGCGTCCTCGAAGAGGGACCTTGGGCGGGCCAGAAGCAGGGCTACGACACCATGCATTATGCGCAAGGGGAAATCCGTCGCATTGCCCATGTCGCCTTCCAGGCGGCCGCCCGGCGCCAGGGCAGGCTGTGCAGCGTCGACAAGTCCAACGTGCTCGAGACGTCCCAGTTGTGGCGCAGCACCGTGATCGAGGTGGCCCGCGAATACCCCCAGGTCGAGCTCAGCCACATGTATGTGGACAACGCCGCCATGCAACTGGTCAAGGCCCCCAAGGCGTTCGATGTGATCGTCACGGGGAACCTCTTCGGCGACATCCTGTCCGACGAGGCAGCCATGCTGACGGGCTCCATTGGCATGTTGCCTTCGGCATCACTGAATGCGAGCCGTCAGGGCCTGTACGAGCCCTGTCACGGGTCGGCCCCCGACATCGCCGGCAAGAACGAGGCCAATCCGCTGGCGATGATCCTGTCAGTGGCCATGATGCTGCGGCATTCGCTCGATCAGTCCGCCGCTGCCCGGCGTATCGAGCAGGCGGTCGGGCAGGTTCTGGCCCAGGGTTTGCGCACGCCAGACCTCCATGAGCCGGGCACGATCCGGGTGTCGACCACCGAAATGGGCGATGCTGTGCTGAAAGCATTAAAATAGAAGGATTCAGTGCGTTCAACGCAGTTTCGCTTTTTGTTTCGGGCAGATTTTCATGGTTCAGGCAGTTGGTTTGGTGGGATGGCGCGGCATGGTGGGTTCCGTGCTCATGCAGCGCATGCGCGAAGAGAATGATTTCTCACTGTTCGAGCCGGTATTCTTTTCAACCAGCAACGCCGGCGGCAGGGCACCGCGCTGGGCCGACGGCACGGGCCCGCTGCAGGATGCGCACGACATCGCCGCCCTGCAGAAGCTGCCCATCATTCTGTCCACCCAGGGTGGCGATTACACCTCGGCGGTCTACCCGGCGCTGCGTTCGGCGGGCTGGGGCGGCATCTGGATCGATGCCGCCAGTACGCTGCGCATGAAAGACGATGCGGTCATCGTGCTCGACCCGGTCAACCGCCCGGTCATCGATGCTGCGATGCAGCGCGGAGTGCGCGACTTCATCGGCGGCAATTGCACGGTCAGCTGCATGTTGATGGGGCTGGCCGGGCTGTTCAAGGCCGACATGGTCGAATGGCTGAGTTCCATGACCTACCAGGCGGCCTCGGGCGGGGGCGCGCGCCACATGCGCGAGCTTCTGGTCCAGTTTGGCTTGCTCAATCAATCCGTGCGCCCGCTGCTCGATGACCCGGCATCCGCCATACTGGAAATCGATCGTGGGGTGCTGCATGCCCAGCAGGCAGGCGACCTGCCGCAGGAACACTTCGGCGTCCCGTTGGGGGGCAGCCTGATTCCCTGGATCGACAAGGATCTGGGCAACGGTGTTTCACGCGAAGAATGGAAGGGCGGTGCCGAAACCAACAAGATTCTCGGACGGGGTTCAGGGGGGGGTGATCCGATCCCCGTCGATGGCCTGTGCGTGCGCATCGGCGCCATGCGCTGCCACAGTCAGGCATTGACCATCAAGCTGCGCGCAGACATTCCGCTCGCTGAAATCGAACGGGCGGTGCGCAGCGGCACCGAATGGGCCCGGCTGATTCCGAATGAAAAAGAGTCCTCCATGCGCGACCTGACACCCGTGGCGGTCACTGGTACTCTAGATATTCCCGTTGGCCGCTTGCGCAAGATGTCCATGGGGCCGCAGTATCTCAGCGCCTTCACCGTAGGTGATCAACTCCTGTGGGGTGCTGCCGAACCACTACGACGCATGTTGCGTATTGCTCTGGGTGAACTCTGAATGAACATCACGGCCCGCCGCCTGTCACGATTTCGTCATCTTTCCACAGGCTGCCTGGCCATTGGCGTGCTGGGCAGCAGCCTTCTGGCGGCCGGGGCAGCGCATGCGGCATCGTTCGGTCACGCGCGGCTGGCGTCCGTTGCGGGCGAACCTTTCCTGGTGCTGATTCCAGTGTCCGACCTCACACAGGCCGATCAGGATACGCTCTCGGCTCGCCCCGCACCGGCTGTCGAATGGCAGGCAGCGGGTCTGACGCCACCTGTGGCACTCGACAGCCTGCAGGTTTCGGTGGTGCCATCGGCTGCCGGAGGCGACAGAAGGGTGCTGCGTGTGTCCTCCGATCGTCCCTTCGTGGCCGATCTGGCCGATCTGCTGCTCGATGTCTCCACGGCCAGTGGCCAGCAGCGCTATCAGGTGTCTCTGGTGTCGCCTGCGCCGGGCAAAGGGGCCTCAGCGGGGCTGGGCGCCGGCTCGCGTGGTGCCTCCACGTCATCCGCGCACGCGCAGCCCCCGGCAGAAGCCATACTCGTCAAGCGCGGCGACAATCTGTTCAAGATCAGCCGCTACCGTGTCCCGCAAGGCGCGTCCATCTATCAGCTCATGATGGCGTTTCAGCGCGTGAACCCGCGCGCCTTCATCCATGACAACGTCAATCTGGTGCGTGCAGGCGCTACGCTGCAGATGCCCGATCTGGCGGAAATTCTGTCCATTTCCGATGCCGAGGCCCGGCGTCAGTTCATGGCCCATGTCGCAGCCTTCAAGCGCTTGCGTGGTTCGATGGCAGATTCGGTGCCCAGCATGGCTGCCATCGACCGTGCGATGGCCAGCCAGGCGCAGGCGGTCGAAGCGCCCGCATCGAATGCACCGGTGCAGCCTCCGGCGTTGTCCGTGCCCGAGACGCAAGACCGCTTGCGCCTGACGGAACCTGCTGCGCCTGCAGCCAGTGCGGATTCCGACCACGCGCTCCGGTCGGGGTCGGCGGCATCCGGGGCTTCGATTGGTCCGGCCGCCCTGGCGGGCGCAGACGCGATCTCGAGGCCGTCGGTCCTGTCGGATACGGGGCCGGTGCCTGATGCAGCGCGCTCGCATGGGGCTGTGGCATCCGGGCAGGGGGGGGCAGGCCAGATGCCTGATTCGTCGGTGGCCGGCGGTGTCCAGGCTGCGGCATCGGGTCATGGTGCCACGAACGAGGCTGCCCCTGCATCGGGTGATTCAGCCAACGGCTCTGCTGGCCCGGGCCCGTCTGCAGCCGATTCCTCATCCGCGGCGGCAGGCATCGATGCCACCAGGGCCGCCGAAGATCCGGACACCGCCACGGCGCGTGAGCATGCGCTCGAAGAGACCAAGTCCCGCATCAGCCAGCTCGAAGACAACATCAAGCATCTGGATCAGGCCCTCAAGGCACAGGGGGAAGCCGCCCGTGCGGCCATTGTGCAGGGCGTCGAGAGCCTGGGCAGTTCTCTGGGGCACCTCGCTGATGTCATGGGCGATTCTTCGGACGAACCCGCACAACAGTCCGCCCCGGCTGGCCCGGCTGGCGTCGGGATGCCCGATGCCACAGGTACGGCGGCGCCAACGGAAGGCACCGGAGCGGCAGGCGCCGCCATGGCGGATGCCGCGGATTCAGGCGCCTCAGGCACCCCAGAGGACGTTGAACGTGTGCAGGGTGCTGCAAGTCCCGAAAGCGTCGCCACGGGTTCAGGCGCCGCAGGCACCCCAGAGGACGTCGGCCGTGCGCAGGGTGTCGCTGGTCCCGAAGGCGTCGCGGCGGATTCAGGTGCTGCAGGTACTCCAGTGGCTGGCGAGCGAGCGCAGGGCGTCGCAGGTCCCGAAGGCGTCGCCGCCGGCTCAGGGCAGCGTACGACGGCGGGCGCTGACGAAGCGGCTGGCAATGCCAGCGAGGCTGGTGTTTTGGCCAGGGAGACCCACCCTGCCGCACGCGCTGCCGAAGAGGTCGATGGCGGTTCCAGGGTGGCCAGTGGCGCTGCCGAAGCGGTCGATGGCGGCGAGGCCAGTGCCTCGGCGGTGGATGCCGGCCCTGCGGACGCCCGGGGGCCGGCGGATGGTAGACTCGCCAGGCCCGATGCGGGCGACGCAAAGACAGGTGATGCCCGCAAGTCGGCAGGCGCCACAGACGCCGCGCGCAGTGCTGGGGCCGCCGTCACGGACGGGTCTGCCCGCTCGGCCGAAGCGGGCCCCGGGCATGCCGCGGCACCCGCCGACGCCACCGCCCCGGCAAGCGTGCCGCAATCGGCAGAACCAGCGGGTGCACCGGGTGCGGCAGGCTCGGCGAGCACGATCGATTCGGTATCCGGCGCGCCAGGCACCCAGGCCGCAGGCTCGGGGGCCGTCATCAAGCTGCCCCAGCCGGCCGAAGGTACGCCGAAAACGGCGGCCGCCACGCCACAGGCCCCTGCATCGGGCCCCGAATCATGGTGGCAACAGCATGTCGTCAAACTCCTGTCCGGGGTGCTCGTCCTGCTGGTCCTGATCTTTGCCTGGGTCTTGCGCAAGGCCAGCAAGGCGCGCGAGGCTGCCGCGCTCGAAGCCAGCCAGGCGCAGTCCATGGTCAGTGAAAAGATCCGGGATATCGACCTCGACCTCAAGTAGGGCGCCCATGGCGCGCATCGCTCTGGGCCTGTCCTATAACGGTCAGGGCTGGCATGGGTGGCAAACCCAGCCAGCCGGCAAGGGGGTGCAGGATGCCGTGGAAGCTGCGTTGCAGCGTTTTCTAGGCGGGGCCCGCTGCGCTACCATCTGTGCGGGGCGCACCGACGCGGGCGTACATGCCCTGCAGCAAGTCATTCACATCGATGTTCAGGCCGAACGCCGCATGGAATCCTGGGTTCGTGGCGTCAATGCCCTGCTGCCCGATGCCGTCGCCGTGCAATGGGCACGCCCGGTAAGCGAGCTGTTTCACGCGCGCTTCGAGGCGCAGAACCGCACCTATCTCTACCTGCTCAACGCAAGCGCCGTACGCTCACCGGTCCTGCGGGGGCGGGTGGGCTGGGTCCATGATGCGCTCGACGGGGCCGCCATGCGCGCAGCGGCCCGATACCTGGTGGGTGAGCATGACTTCAGCGCCTTCCGGGCATCCGAGTGCCAGGCCGCGAGTCCGGTGCGAACGCTGCATGCTCTGACGGTTGAACGCCGTCAGGGGTGGTTCCTGTTCGAGTTCCGTGGCAATGCCTTCCTGCACCACATGGTACGCAACCTGATGGGCGTGCTGCTCATGGTGGGCCGGGGTCGCCGGCCGCCTGAATGGGCCGCAGACTTGCTCGAACAGCGTGACCGCCGGCTTGCGGCACCGACGTTCATGGCCGACGGGCTGTATCTGGCTCATGTCGGTTATCCTGCAAGCCACGGCCTGCCGCTGTTGACGCCCAGACAGGCATTGGCGCACCATCTTGCCTTGTTTTTCTGAGCGTGTTCGGGGGATTACCGAGGTCGGCAGGCTGGTGGTTCGTATAGAATTGAGCGGTTTATTCGAGCAGGGCGCCAAAAGTGCCCGGCTGCTTCGCTGGGAACATCATGAAATTCCTACTCCTGTGGTCTCGCTGGGTGGATGCACTCAATACGCTGGTCGGCCGGGCCGTGACATGGCTGGTGCTGGTGGTGGTGCTGGTCAGTGCCGGAAATGCGATATTCCGCAAATTCCTGAGCCTGAGTTCGAATGCCTGGCTGGAGTTGCAATGGTATCTGTTTGGTGCCATTTTTCTGTTGGCCGCGGGGTATACCTTTTTGCGCAACGAACACGTACGCGTCGATGTCCTCTCTCAGAGGCTGTCCGAAAAAACGCAGGTGGGTATCGAGATCTTCGGCGTGCTGTTCTTTCTGCTGCCGGCGGCCTGTCTCGTATTCTGGCTGTCCATTCCCTATTTCTGGCTGTCCTTCGAACTTCATGAACTCTCCTCGAACACGGCTGGCCTGATCCGCTGGCCCGCGAAACTGCTGATCCCCGTCGGCTTCTTTCTGCTCATTCTCGCGGGCTTGTCACACCTCATCAAATGCATTGGCTTCCTGCGCGGGCGGTGCCCCAATCCCATGAAAGTATCCGACCGCAAGACCGACGAGGAAGCACTGGTCGAGGATCTGCTGGCGCAACAAGGCCAGGCCGCGCACGGCCAGGGGCACTGAACCATGGAATTCATCGTCGGCAATCTGGCCCCGATCATGTTCTTCAACCTGATCGTATTCCTCTTGCTGGGGTTCCCGGTGGCTTTTTCGCTGGCCGCGACCGGCGTGCTCTACGGCCTGGTGGCCATCGATCTGGACCTGATGAGTCCATTGCTGTTCCAGGCCTTGCCGCAGCGCATTTTCGGCATCGTCAGCAACGATACCTTGCTGGCCGTACCATTTTTCACATTCATGGGCCTGGTGCTCGAACGCTCGGGCATGGCCGAAGACCTGCTGGATACCGTGGGGCAGTTGTTTGGCCCCCTGCGGGGCGGGCTGGCCATCGCCGTGGTCTTCGTGGGCGCCTTGCTGGCGGCCACCACAGGGGTGGTGTCGGCCTCGGTGATTTCAATGGGCCTGATCTCGCTGCCCATCATGTTGCGCTACGGGTACGACCGCCGCCTGGCTTCGGGCGTGATTGCGGCCTCGGGCACCCTGTCGCAGATCATACCGCCCTCGCTGGTGCTCATCATCCTGGCTGATCAATTGGGGCGCTCGATCGGGGACATGTACCGGGGCGCCATGTTGCCCGGGCTGATCCTCGCAGGCTCTTACATGGCGTACGTGCTTCTGGTGGCCATCGTGCGGCCGTCGCATGTCCCGGCCCTGCCGCCCGAAGCACGCGGCTTCGTGGACGAACATGGCCACCGCGGGCTGCGTTCTCTGCTGGTGCTGACACTCATCGCCGCGGCCATCGCCTATTGGGGCTCCAACCACTACTTCAGCACCCATGAGAACATCCCGGTCGACGAACGGGTCGTCATCGTCCTGCTGATCTGGGGCTGTGCCGCGCTGGTCATGGCGCTCGGCAACCGGTGGTTGCGCCTGAAGCGCCTGTCGGCGCTGGCCGAGCGCGTCGTGTTTGTGATGATTCCGCCACTGGCACTCATCTTTCTGGTCCTGGGCACGATCTTCATCGGTCTGGCCACACCGACCGAAGGGGGGGCGATGGGGGCCGTCGGCGCGCTGGTCATGGCGGTCTCGCGTGGCCGTTTTTCCATGCGGCAGCTGCGCCAGGCCATGGAAAGTACCGCCCGATTGTCCTGTTTCGTGGTCTTCATCCTGGTGGGGTCGACCATATTCAGCCTGAGCTTCAGGGGCATCAACGGCGATCTCTGGGTCGAGCAATTGCTGCTGCATGTGCCAGGCGGCGAGTTGGGCTTCCTGGTGGTGGTCAGTGTCATGACCTTCTTCCTGGCCTTCTTTCTCGACTTCTTCGAACTCGCGTTCATCATCGTGCCGCTGCTGGGCCCGGTCGCCGAAAAAATGGGTATTGACCTGATCTGGTTCGGGGTGCTGCTCGCGGTCAACATGCAGACCTCGTTCGTACACCCGCCGTTCGGGTTTGCCCTGTTCTATCTGCGTTCCGTGGCACCCAAGGAAGACTATCACGACCGGGTCACCGGCCAGCTGATCGCCAAGGTGACGACCGGGCAGATCTACATGGGTTCCATCCCGTTCATCATTATCCAGATCCTGATGGTGGCGGCCGTACTGGTTTTTCCGGGCATGGTCACGCACTACAAGGGGGATGCACCCGTCATCGATCCAGCCACGGTGACCTTCGGCCAGGACAGCACCTACGGGCTGGATGATTTCGACGACGATCCGGGCGGGGCCTTTCAATGAACGATCGCACGCGCATCAAGATCTGCGGCCTGACCCGCGCCAGTGACCTGCAGGCCGCAATCCGCTGCGGGGTGGATGCCATAGGGCTGGTGTTCCATCCGTCCAGCCCGCGCCATCTGGATACGCAGGCCGCTGCGCGGCTGCGGGCCCAGGTGCCGGCTTTCGTGACCACGGTTGCGCTGTTCGCGAATGCGCAGGCCGCCGACGTGCAGGCCGTGGCCGATACGCTACGGCCGGATATCCTGCAGTTTCACGGTGAAGAGCCCGAGGCCTTCTGTACGTCATTCGGCTTGCCCTATATCAAGGCATTCCGGGTCGGGGCGCCAGGGCAGGCGGGGGCGGCAGAGCTCGCGGGTACTTGTTCGGCATATACCTCTGCGTCTGCCTGGCTCTTCGACAGCTACAGCCCGGCTTACGGCGGCAGTGGCCTGAAGTTCGATCTGGCCCTGCTGTCGGACGTGGTCGTCATGCCGGGTGCCCGCCCCGTCGTGTTGTCCGGTGGCCTGACGGCTGATACCGTAGCCGCAGGCCTGGCAGCCTGCAGGCCGTACGCGGTGGATGTCAGCAGTGGCGTCGAATCGGCGCCCGGCCTCAAGGATGCGCACAAGATGCACCAGTTTGTGCAGGCGGTCGTGCAGGCCGATCTACAATCACGCCTGTCCAGTTCACGCACTTTCAGGGATCATCCCCTGCAATCTCCCAGGAGTTCCTCATGAATCTGTCCTTCACCTTTCGGCAGCTGGCCAGCGCTGCAGCACTGGCCAGTCTGATGGCTGCTGGCAGCGTACAGGCCCAGTCCGTGGCCGTCACCTCGATCGTCGAGCATCCGGCACTGGATTCCGTCAAGGACGGCGTCCATCAGGCGCTGGCCACGGCGGGCTATACCGAGGCCAAGGGCCTCAAATGGCAGTATCAGACTGCGCAGGGCAATACGGCCATTGCAGCCCAGATCGCACGCAAGTTCGTGGGCGACGATCCCGATGTGATCGTCGCCATCGCGACGCCATCCGCGCAGGCGGTGGTCGCGGCCACGAAGAAGATTCCGGTCGTCTATTCCGCCGTCACCGATCCCGTCGCGGCGCAGCTGGTGCCATCCTGGGATGCCTCGGGTACCAACGTCACCGGGGTGTCCGATGCCCTGGCCCTTGAAAAGCAGGTCGAACTGATCCGGCAGATCGTGCCCGATGCGAAAAAAGTGGGCATGGTCTACAACCCGGGTGAGGCCAATTCGGTGGTGGTGGTCAAGCAGATGCGTGAACTTCTGCCGCAATCGGGCATGACCCTGATCGAAGCGTCTGCGGCGCGTACGGTGGATGTGGGCGCGGCAGCGCGCAGTCTGGTGGGCAAGGTCGACGTGATCTATACCAGCACCGACAACAATGTGGTGTCGGCCTTCGAATCACTCGTCAAAGTGGCCGATTCGGCACGGATCCCGCTGATCGCGTCGGACACCGACAGCGTCAAGCGGGGCGCCATCGCGGCGCTGGGGGTCAATTACCACGACCTGGGGCTGCAGACCGGGCAACTGGTCGTGCGCATCCTGAAGGGCGAGAAGCCGGGCGATATCCCGTCGGAAACCAGCGCCCGGGTCGAGCTGTTCGTCAACCCGGCTGCTGCAGAAAAGCAGGGGGTCACCTTGTCCGAGGCCCTGATCAAGTCGGCTGCACAGGTGATCCAGTAAGATCCGTCCAAGCCGTGTCCGCCTAGATCATGTCCGTCTATTCGATGTGGGGGGCCCTGGAGATCGGGCTGATTTTCAGCCTGGTCGCCCTGGGCGTGCTGATTTCATTTCGCATCCTGAATTTCCCCGACCTCACTGTCGATGGCAGTTTTCCGTTGGGCGGCGCCACCGCGGCCATCCTCATTCATCATGGCTCGGACCCCTTTCTGGCGACCGGGGCGGCCGTATTTGCTGCGGCCTGTGCCGGCATGGTCACGGGCTGGTTGAATGTCAGCCTGAAAATCATGGACCTGCTGGCCAGCATTCTGGTCATGATCGCCCTGTACTCGATCAATCTGCGCGTCATGGATGCGCCCAACATCCCGCTGATCATGGAGCCCACGGTCTTTACGATGCTGCAGCCCGCCAGCCTGGAAGACTACGTGGCCCGTCCCCTGATCCTGCTGCTCATCGTGCTGGTGGCCAAATGGCTGCTCGACTGGTTCTTTGCCACGCAAATCGGGCTGGCCATGCGTTCGACCGGCTCGAATCCGCGCATGGCGCGCGCGCAGGGCATCCACACCGGCCGCATGGTGCTGCTGGGCATGGCCCTCTCCAATGCCCTGTGCGGGCTGGCCGGCGCGCTGTTTGCGCAGTCACAGGGGGGGGCGGACATCTCCATGGGGATCGGCACCATTGTGATCGGGCTGGCTGCGGTCATCATCGGCGAGTCGATCCTGCCCTCGCGGCGGCTTGTGATCATTACCCTTGCCGTCGTACTCGGTGCCGTGCTGTACCGGTTTTTTGTCGCGCTTGCGCTGAATGCGGATTTCATCGGCCTGAAGGCACAGGATCTGAATCTCATCACGGCGGTTCTGGTGACGGTGGCGCTGGTCATTCCGCTCATCAAGCAGAGGCTGCAGAAGAAAAGGGCTTGACAGCATGCTGAGCGCACAAAACCTGCACCTGACCTTCAATCCGGGTACGCCCATCGAAACCCGGGCCCTGCGAGGCATGTCCCTCGACATCCCGACGGGGCAGTTCGTCACCGTCATCGGTTCGAACGGGGCGGGCAAGTCAACCTTCCTGAACGCCATTTCGGGCGAACAGGCGATCGATTCGGGGCGCATCCTGATCGACGGCGAAGATGTCACCGGCCTGGCCGTCTGGGATCGGGCGCACAAGGTTGCCCGGGTCTTCCAGGACCCCATGGCCGGCACGTGCGAGAACCTCAGCATCGAAGAGAACATGTCGCTGGCGCTGGGGCGGGGGCAGTTCCGCAGTTTGCGGCGTGCGGTGCGCGACGACATGCGCGTGCTGTTTCGCGAGCGGCTGGCCATGCTGGGGCTGGGCCTGGAAAATCGTCTGACGGACCGCATCGGCCTGCTCTCCGGGGGGCAGCGTCAGGCCGTCAGTCTGCTGATGGCGGCGTTGCGCCCGTCGCGCATTCTGCTGCTCGATGAACACACGGCTGCACTGGATCCGCGTACGGCGCGTTTCGTGCTCGAGCTCACCTCGCGCATCGTGGCCGAACATGGCCTGACGACGATGATGGTGACCCACAGCATGCGCCAGGCACTCGATGTGGGCGAGCGCACCGTCATGCTGCACCATGGCAAAGTCGTGCTCGATGTCTCGGGAGACGCCCGCACTGGGCTCGATGTGCCGGACCTGCTCGAGATGTTCGAACAGGTGCGCGGGGAAATCCTGGCCGATGACAGCCTCCTTCTGGGTTGAAGGGGCTTTCCCGTTTCCCTTTATACTTGATCCTTCCCTGCCCTTACCGGAGTCTTTTTCATGATTTTCAACAGGCGGTCGTCTGGGCGCCACATGCGTCTTTTCATTCTGGTGATGCTGCTCGGCCTGTCTGCCTGTGATCGCCAGGCGCCCCAGGCGCCTGCAGGGGGGATGAAAATCCCTGTCAGCGTGATCGAACTGCAGCCGCAAGTGACACAGATCACCGCTGATCTGCCCGGGCGCGTTCTGGCCATCGAAGACGCCGAAATCCGGGCCCGGGTCACGGGCATCGTGAAATCGATCAATTTCGATCAGGGCAGTGTGGTGAAGGCGGGGCAGCTGCTGTTCGTGATCGATCCGGCCCCGTATCAGGCCGCGCGCGATCAGGCGGCTGCACAGCTGAAGAATGCCGAAGCCGCCGATCTCTCGGCGCGTCTGCTCGAGCAGCGCTATGCCAAGCTGATCAGGAATCACGCCATCAGCCAGCAGGATTTCGACAATGCACAGGCCCAGGCGCGCCAGGCCGCAGCGGCCGTGGCTGCGGCCCGGGCGGTCCTCGAGGCGGCCGAGATCGATCTGGGCTATACCCAGGTCACTTCACCCATCGATGGACGCATCGGCAAGGCACAGGTCACCGTGGGGGCGCTGGTCAGTGCGTCTTCAGCCACCACGCTGGCCTCGGTGCACCGTTTCAATGAAGTCTATGTCGACATTACCCAGCCGGTGTCCGAAATCGCGGCGCTGCGCAGCCAGGTGGCCCGTGGCGAGATCCGGCCTGATGCGCACGGCAATTCCCGCGTGAGCATCATGCTCGGCGATGGTCAGCCCTATGATCATGACGGCACATTGCTGTTCTCGGGCATTGCCGTCGATCCGGGCACCGGGCAGGTCAATCTGCGGGCCTTGTTTCCGAACCCCGAAGAAACGCTGCTGCCCGGGCTGTATGTCCGTGTATTGCTCGATCAGGGCGCTGACGACCAGGCGCTGGTTGTACCCCAGCAGGCCATCCTGAGAACGCCAGACGGCAAGAGCACGGTGGTGCTGGTGCAGGATGGCAAGGCGGCCTATGTGCCAGTCCAGCTGGGGCCGCGCTCTGGTGGTGGCTATGTCGTGTACAAGGGCGTGCAGGCGGGTGACCAGCTCGTCGTGGCCGGCTTTCAGAAGATCCGGCCCGGGGCACCCGTACAGCCCATGCCCTGGAAAGATCCGGCGTCCGGCTCGGGTCAAAATGAGGCAGCAGGCCAGCAGGCCGGCTGATCCCTTCTTTTCTCGCGAGCATTCATGCCACAGTTTTTCATCGACAGACCGATCTTTGCCTGGGTGGTCGCCCTGGGCATTGCCCTGGCGGGTCTGCTGGCCATTCCCAACATGCCAGTATCGCAATACCCCGAGGTTGCGCCGCCTACAGTCAACATCAACGCCACCTACCCGGGTGCATCGGCCACTGAAGTCTCCACCAGTGTCTCGAGCATCATCGAGAACGAACTCAATGGCGCCCAGGGGCTGCTGTATTACGAATCCGTCAGCGACAGCAACGGCCAGGCGCAGATCACCGTCACGTTCGCATCCGGCACGGACCCCGACATGGCGCAGGTCGACGTGCAGAATCGCCTGTCCAATGTGTCGGCGCGGCTGCCGTCGGCTGTCATGCAGCAGGGCCTGAAGGTGAGCCAGTCCAATTCCGGCTTTCTCATGGTGGTCACCGTATCGTCCACCGATGGCTCCATGGGGCAGGACGAACTGGCGGATTACATCACCCGCAACATCCAGAATCCGATGTCACGCATCAAGGGGGTGGGCAAGTTCCAGCTTTTCGCATCCAGCCGGGCCATGCGCGTCTGGGTCGATCCGCAAAAGCTGGTCGGCTACAAGCTCGGCATGGGAGACATCAATCAGGCGATCACCCGGCAGAACCTGGTCATTTCGGGGGGGGCACTGGGCGCTCCACCCAATCCGGGCTCCCAGCAGGTTGCCGTGCCGCTGCTGGTCGAGGGTGAACTCGATTCTCCCGAAGAATTCGGCAACATCATCCTGCGCGCCAATACCGATGGTTCCACGGTCCGGATCCGCGACGTGGCACAGGTCGAACTGGGCTCGGACAACTACCAGTTCGGCTCCCGACTCAACGGCAAGCCCACCGCGGCCTTTGCCCTGTCGTTGACGCCGACGGCCAACGCCCTCGAAACGGCGCAGCTGTCCAAGGCCAAGATGAAGGAACTGGCCGGTTTCTTTCCGGACAACATCGAATATGCGATTCCGTACGACACTTCGCCCTATGTGGAGACCTCGATCGAGCAGGTGGTGCATACCCTGTTCGAAGCCATGGTGCTGGTGTTCGTGGTCATGTTCGTATTCCTGCAGAATGTCCGCTATACGTTGATTCCCGCACTCGTGGTGCCCGTGGCCATATTGGGCGCCTTCGCGATCATGCTGGCGCTGGGGTTCACGATCAATGTGCTGACCATGTTCGCCATGGTGCTGGCGATCGGGATTCTGGTCGATGATGCGATCGTGGTGGTCGAGAACGTCGAACGGATCATGGTGGATGAAGGCCTGTCCCCCAAGGAAGCCACGAAGAAGGCCATGCCGCAGATCAGCGGGGCCATCGTCGGCATTACCCTGGTATTGACCACGGTGTTTCTGCCGCTGGCGTTCATGTCCGGTTCGGTGGGCATCATCTATCGCCAGTTTTCGGTGGCCATGGCCGTGTCCATCCTGTTTTCGGCCTTTCTGGCGCTCAGTTTCACGCCCGCCCTGTGCGCGACCATTCTCAAGCCCATACCCAAGGGACAGCACGCGAGCAAGGGTGGGGTGTTCGGCTGGTTCAACCGCTCGTTCGAACGCATTACCCACGGCTACACGCACTGGGTGGCGCGCAGCCTGACGCGCGGTGTGCGCATGATGCTGGTGTTCATCATCCTGGTCGGCGTGCTGGGCTGGATGTACATGCGCTTGCCGACGTCATTCCTGCCCGAGGAAGACCAGGGCTACGTGATCGCCAACATCGAACTGCCGTCGGGCTCGACCTCGAACCGCACGATAGGCATCATCGAGCAGGTCGAACAGTATTTCATGCATCTGCCCCAGGTCGAGAACATCATTACGGTGCAGGGCTTCAGCTTCAACGGCAACGGCCTGAACGCGGCGATCGCCTTCGTGCCCCTGAAACCATTCGAAGACCGCAAGGGGCCGGCAAACTCCGCCCAGGCCATTTCAGCGGAAGCCATGGGCAAGCTGATGTTCGGTCTGCCCGATGCCATGGTCATTTCCATCATCCCGCCGGCCATCTCATCGCTGGGCAATGCCTCGGGGTTCGACCTGCGTCTCGAAGACCGCAGCGGCGTGGGCCAGGAGACCCTGCAGGCATCTGCCCAGCAGTTGCTGCAGCTTGCATCGCAAAGCCCCATCCTGACCCAGACCCGCATCACTGGCCTGGGGCCGGGTCCGCAATTGCGGGTACAGATCGATCGCGACAAGGTGGCGGCGATGGGGGTCGACTTCTCTGAAGTGGCCCAACTGGTGGCCACCGCCATCGGCTCGTCGTACATCACCAAATTCACGAATCAGGGCTGGGTGCAGAATGTCTGGGTGCAGGCCGAGCCGGCGGCCCGCATGAATCCCGACGACATCCTGCAGCTCAATGCGCGCAATGCACAGGGCGACATGGTGCCGCTTTCATCCTTCGTCACGCTCGAATGGACACAAGGCCCGGTGCAGGTCGTACGCTACAATGGCTACGAATCCGTGCGCATTGGTGGCTCTGCGGCACCGGGCTATTCATCGGGGCAGGCCATGGCCGAGATGGAACGCCTGATTGCCGAACTGCCGCCAGGCCTGGGTTACGAATGGACCGGGCTTTCATTCCAGGAAATCGAGGCCGGAAACCAGTCCGCCATATTGCTGGGCCTGTCGGTGCTCGTGGTGTTCATGGTGCTGGCGGCCCTGTATGAAAGCTGGGCCATTCCGTTGTCGGTGATGCTTGCCGTGCCGCTGGGCATGCTGGGTGCCGTCATGCTCAGCGCGCTCATGGGGAAATCGAACGACGTGTATTTCCAGGTGGGCATGGTCACGGTCATCGGCCTGTCGGCCAAGAATGCCATCCTGATTGTCGAGTTTGCCAAAGACATGTACGCCAGTGGAGCCAGCCTGATCGATTCTGCAGTAGAAGCGTCCCGCTTGCGTTTCAGGCCCATTCTCATGACATCGTTCGCCTTCATTCTCGGGGTGCTGCCCCTGGTTCTGGCGACGGGCGCCGGTGCGGCCAGCCAGAATGCGGTGGGTCTTGGCGTGCTGGGCGGCATGCTGGCTGCGACCCCGCTGGCGGTGCTGTTCGTGCCTACCTTCTTCGTGGTGATACTGAAACTGTTCAAGACCAAGCCCAAGCTGCTGGGTCACGCGCCGCCTCATATTTCGGTGGCCGACAGCGGGCATACAGGAGAGTCCTCATGACAGGTTTTGCCTTGCGCCCGGTCTTCGTAGTGGGGTTGAGTCTGGCCCTGTCGGCCTGTTCCCTGGCACCAGTCTACGAACGTCCCGATGCGCCTGTGCCGGGCCATTTCCCCGGGCAGGGGGCAGGGCAGGCCAATGCCGCCGAGCTGCCGGCCTGGCGGGATTTCTTCCTCGATCCACGCTTGCGGGCGCTGATCCAGCATGCGCTCGAGAACAACCGTGACCTGCGCATCGCCATGGGCCGGGTCGAAGAAGCCAGGGCCCAGTTCGGTATCGCCGACAGTGAACGACTGCCCGTCATCGGGGTACAGGGGTCTGGCCAGATCACCCGCTCACCGGCCGATATGCGGCCAGGTGGCGCCGATGCAAAATCAGTCAGCCGCAGTTATTCCGCCGGTGTGGGCATCCCCTCGTTCGAGCTCGACTTCTTCGGCCGGGTGCGCAATCTCAGCGAGGCCGCCTATCAGCAATACCTGTCCACCGAAGAGGCGCGCCGCACCGTGCAGCTGGCGCTGGTTGCGCAAATGGCCGAAGCCTATTTCAGGCTGCGTTCCGGCCTGGCGATGCAGGCGCTCACCGAACAGACCTTGCAGGCCCGCCAGGGCACCCTCGATCTGGTCCAGGCCCGCTTCGATGTCGGGGTGGCGTCCGATCTCGATCTTGCCCAGGCGCAGCTGCAGCGGGATACGGTCATGGCCGATCTGGTCGCGGCCGAGCGCAATATCGCGCTGGCCAACAATGCCCTGCAGCTCATCCTCGGCATGCCAGTCCCCGAAAACCTGCCCGAACCACTGGTCTACGGGCGCGATCAGCTGCTCGAGCGCATCCCGCCCGGCCTGCCGTCGCAACTGCTCGAGCGCCGCCCCGACATCATCGGCGCCGAGCACGACCTCAAGGCAGCCAACGCCCAGATCGGGGCGGCACGTGCTGCATTTTTCCCGAATATCTCGCTCACCGGCCTGTTGGGGTTCGCGAGCCCCGAACTCGGCGCGCTGTTTGGCGGCAGCCAGAGATATTGGCAGTTTTCGCCCCAGATCAGCATGCCGATATTTTCCGGGGGCATTCGCGGCAACCTCGATCTGGCCAAGGCGCGCGAGCACGTCGCGGTTGCGAACTACGAAAAGACGATCCAGACTGCATTTCGCGAAGTGGCCGATGGCCTGGCCGGTGAAGCCACCTATGGCCGCCAGCTCGATGCCCTGCGCGCGTCCGAGGCCTCAGCCCTGAAGGCACTGGATCTCTCGGAGGTCCGCTATGAAACCGGTGTGGACAGTTTTCTGCAGGTACAGACAGCACAAATCGGCCTGTATGGCGTACAGCAGCAATTCATCGCGCTGGGCACCGAGGCGCTGTTCAATCGGGTTGGCCTCTACAAGGCGCTGGGTGGCGGGTGGTCAGCGCAGGACAGCGCCAGCGAAGATACGGCAGATGAGCCGCCCGCCCCTGCAAAGGAGTCCTGATGGAACTTGGTGTCAATATCGATCATGTGGCCACACTGCGTCAGCAACGGCTGGTGTCCTATCCAGATCCGCTGCAGGCCGCCCTGCGGGCGGAAGACGCCGGGGCCGATCTCATTACCCTGCACTTGCGTGAAGATCGGCGTCATATCCAGGACGCCGATGTGCATGCGATTCGGGCGGCGGTGCGCACGCGCATGAACCTCGAATGTGCCATCACCCCGGAAATGCTGGCGATCGCCTGCGAGGTCCGGCCGCAGGACGTCTGTCTGGTACCCGAAAAGCGGCTCGAACTCACGACCGAAGGGGGGCTGGACGTGGCTTCCCACGAAGCCGAAGTCGAATCGGCCGTACAGCGCCTGCACGGCGCGGGCATTCGGGTCTCCCTGTTCATCGACCCGGAAGCCGATCAGATCCAGGCAGCAGTTCGCTGCGGTGCGGGCATCATCGAGCTGCACACGGGGGCGTATGCCGATGCCGCCGACCCGCAGGCCCGCCACGTGCAACTCGAACGTTTGCGCCAGGCCATTGCGGTGGCGGTGGGCGAGGGCCTGCGGGTCAATGCCGGGCACGGCCTGCACTATGACAACGTGCAGGCGATTGCAGCCTTGCCGGGCATTGCCGAGCTGAATATTGGCCACGCCATTGTGGCGCAGGCCGTATTCGACGGCTGGGAGCCCGCCATACGGCGCATGAAGGCGCTCATGATCCAGGCCAGTTCTGCCTGATGCGGGAGACCTGTCCATGAATCCATTGCTCGAAGTCCTTCTCGATCGCCAATCGGTAAAATTCGTTCAGGCGCCGGGTCCCGATGCGGTTCAGCTGGATTTGATCCTGCAGGCTGCCATGCGGGCGCCCGATCATGGCGCAGTGCGGCCGTGGCGTTTCAAACTGATCCCTCGACAGCATGTGCCGATGCTGGTCGATCTGGCCATTCAGGCGGGCCAGGCAGCCGGCAAGCCCATGCCTGATTTCAAGATCACGAAGTGGCGCGCATGGCTGGCTCGCGTGCCCCTGGTCATCGCCATCGCCTGTCGGCCGGATCCCAGTGGCCGGATCCGGGAACAAGAAAGCCTCCTGTCCGTGGGCACTGCGGTCATGAACATGCTCAATGCCGCGCATGCCCTGGGCCTGGCGGGTTTCTGGAGCACGGGTATGGGGACGTACCTCGACGGGGTGGCCGAGGCATTGGGGTTCGATGCCCTCGATGAGCGCTTCATGGGTTATCTGGCCCTGGGCACCCCGATCGAGCAGCCCGGGCCTGTGATACGGCCCGATTACCGCGAATTCGTGACCGAGTGGCAGCCCAGCCCCGAATTCTCGGCCTGATCGCCGCTGTCGCCCGGATGCCCGGCTTCAAGCCCTTCCAGTATCGGGCACTCGGGCCGGTCATCCCCGTGACAGCGCTGGGCCAGATTGCGCAATGAGGCGGCCATGCTCTGCAGCATTGCGGCCTTTTGCTCAAGTGCCTCGATGTGCGCCAGTGCCAGGCGCTTGACTTCGGCGCTGGCGCGTGCCTGATCGTGCCAGAGATCGGTCAGCGCGCCGATCTGCTTCAGGGAAAAGCCCAGTTCGCGCGCACTGCGTATGAACTTCAGCGCATGCAGGTCGTTCAGATCATACTGGCGGTAGCCTGATTCCGAGCGCCCCTGCGGGCTGAACAATCCATATTGCTCGTAGTACCGGATCATCTTGGGGCTCAGGCCTGTTTGTCGGGCGACCTCGCCTATCGTGAGCGGACGGGGGGCCGCGGCAATGTCGCGCCGCGACGGGTGTGTCGAGCTATCCATGTGAGACCTCCAGAGGCAGCCATTTGAGCCGCAGTGCGTTGACCACCACGAACACACTGGACAGGGCCATCGCAGCGGCGCCGAGCATGGGCGAAAGCTGCCAGCCGAACCATGGATAGAATACACCTGCGGCCAACGGAATCAGGGCCGCGTTGTAGGCGAAGGCCCAGAACAGATTCTGGGCGATGTTGCGCATGCTCAGTCGCGACAGCACCAGCGCGCGCGCAACGGACCCCAGGTCTTCGTTCATCAGGATCACTTCGGCCGATTCAATGGCCACGTCGGTGCCCTGACCAATGGCAATGCCCACGTCCGCTGTGGCCAGCGCCGGGGCATCATTGATGCCGTCACCCACGAAGGCGAGCGGGCCCAGCGTCTGTTGCATGTCCTGGAGCAGGCTGGCCTTGTGTTCGGGCAGGGTCTGCGCATGCACGATATCGATGCCCAGGCGCCGCGCCACATAATGTGCCGCCGCCTCATGATCGCCCGTGATCAGGGCGGTCTTCAGGCCCAGAGCGTGCAAGGCGGCCAGGGCAGGTGCTGCCGTTTCGCGCAAGGGGTCGGCCACGGCCAGAATGCCTGCGAGACGCCCGTCGCTGGCCGCCAGGAACACGGTCTTGCCTTCGCCAGCCCAGGCCTGAACTTGTTCTGCGATGTCATCGGGCACCGCGATGCCGTGACTGCGCATCAAGGTGACCGACCCGAGCAGGCAGTCGTGGCCCTCGACCTGGCCCCGGACGCCCGCACCCGTCAGCGCCTGGAAATCGTTCACCGGCGGCAAGGGGCCGCAGCCCTGGTCGTATGCGTCCATGATGGCGCGTGCGATGGGGTGTTCGGACGCGCTCTGTACTGCGGCCACCCTGCGCAGCAAGGTGGCCCGATCGGAATCGCCGATGGGCAGGACATCGGTGAGTGCCGGTTGGCCGCGAGTGAGCGTGCCGGTCTTGTCGAAGGCGACGATCTGCACCTGGCGCAGACGCTGCAAGGCATCGCCATGGCGGAATATGATCCCCAGCCCTGCGGCGCGCCCGGTGGCCACCATGATCGAGATGGGTGTGGCCAGGCCCATGGCGCATGGGCAGGCGATGATGAGCACGGCCACGCCGGCAATCAGGGCGTGCGTCAGGGCCGGCTCGGGGCCCCAGTGCCACCAGGTCGCGAACGCCAATACTGCCAGACCCATGACCACCGGGACGAACCAGGCCGTCACGCGGTCGACCAGACCCTGGATCGGCAGCTTGGAACCCTGAGCCTGTTCGACCAGCCGGATGATGTGCGCCAGCACGGTATCGGCACCCACCTGGGTCGTGCGCAGTATCAGGCTGCCTTGAGTGTTCAGGGTGCCGCCGATCAGGCGGTCGCCCGCCGCGCGTGCCACCGGGATCGGCTCGCCGGTGATCATGGATTCATCCACCCAGGATGACCCCTCGATGACCGTGCCATCGACGGGGATTTTTTCGCCGGGCCGCACACGGACTTCGTCACCCGGGACGAGATCCCCCAGCGGCTGTTCCTGCCACGTACCGTCGCGACGGACCCAGGCGGTGCGTGGCTGCAGGCCGATCAGGTGCCGGATGGCCGAACCGGCCCGACCCCGCGCGCGGGCCTCGAGCCAGCGTCCGAGCAGGATCAGGGTGGCGACGACGGCGGCGGCTTCAAAGTACAGATGGCGTGCGTCGGCGGGCAGTGCATCCGGCACCCAGGTCACCAGTGTCGAATAGAGCCATGCGCTTCCCGCGCCCAGCGCCACCAGGGTGTTCATGTCGGGGCCCAGATGCCACAGGGCCTTGAAGCCGCGGGTGAAGAATTCGCGCCCCGGCCCGGCCAGAACGAGCGTAACGAGCACGAATTCGAACCAGGCCAGACCCTGAAAATCGAGCCGAGTGGACACCAGATGGTGCAGCGCCGGGATCAGGTGGCTGCCCATCTCGACCACGAAGACCGGCAAGGTGAGCACCAGGGCCCAGGCAAAGCGCCGGCCTGCAGCGTGCGCCTCGTCATCGTCTGGCGCAGCCTGCTCTGCTGCGGTCTGGGTCAGGAGACGCGCCTCATAGCCACGTTTGCTGACGGCATCCAGCAGGCGGCCGGTGTCCATATGCGCATCGGACAGCTCGATGTGCGCACGTCGCGTGGCAAGGTTGACGTTGGCCTGCGCCACCCCCTGGACCGCATTGAGCGCGGTTTCAACGCGCCGCACGCACGAGGCGCAGGTCATGCCATCCACTTCGAGATCCAGAGTCATGGCAGCAGATGCAGGTTTGGACATGGATACATCCTTGTGAAGAGTCTTGGCAGGCAGAATACAGCTTGACCTCGTGTCAAGGTCAAGCCGGGGTGTTCTGCATATCCAGGGGCTTGTGCTTGCCGCCGTGTCAAGGTTTAACATGGGCAAGTCCATCCCGATGACGGGTCTATCTCAATAATGGAGTCATTTTCGATGAAAGCCACATTTGTAGTCCATGACATGACATGCAATCACTGCGTACAGACCATCACCCGGGCCGTGCAGTCCCTGTCGGCAGACGCACGCGTGCAGGCGGATCTGGCCAGCCACCGCGTCACCATCGAAGCGCCGGTCGATGCATCGCAGCTGCAACAGGCTATTGCGGCCGAAGGCTACGACGTGCAGCCGGCCTGAGGTCTCCACCATGCCGAAAGAACGGGTCGTCGATGTGGCGATCGTAGGCGCGGGCTCGGCGGGGCTGTCGGCCTATCGCGAAGTTGTGAAGGCGGGCCTGCGGCCACTGCTGATCGAGGCCGGCGCCCATGGCACGATGTGCGCCCGGGTCGGCTGCATGCCGTCGAAGCTGCTGATCGCTGCAGCGCAGGCCGCTGCGGATGCGCGCCATGCGAGCCAGTTCGGCCTGCGTGTGGGGCCGGTTCATGTGGACGGTCCGGCCGTCATGCAGCGGGTACGCCGTGAACGGGATCGTTTCGTGGGGTTTGTGCTGGCCGACGTCCAGGCCATGCCGGCCGGACATCGGCTGGATGCCAGGGTGCAGTTCGTGGCTCCGGGCCTGCTGCGGGCCGATGATGGCCAGATCGTCAGGGCACAGCGTATCATACTGGCCACGGGGACCGAGCCGGTCATTCCCGACAGCCTGAAGCCCTTGGGAAAGCAGGCGCTCGTCAATGACGACGTGTTCGAGTGGCACGACCTGCCGCGCAGCGTGCTGGTGGTGGGGGCCGGGGTGATCGGGGTCGAACTGGGGCAGGCGCTCGCCCGTCTTGGCGTACGGGTGCGCACGCTGACCCGCTCGGACAATTTCGCCCGGGTTCAGGACGCACTGATACAAGACGCTGCGGTCGCCTGCCTGGCCCCGGATCTGGGGCTGGTCCGTCGGGCGCGGATCATGCAGGTCCGGTGTTCGGGGCCACAGGTCGAAGTCACGTGGGCGGCCCCCGAGGGGCCGCCCACGACCGAACGCTTCGATCGTGTGCTCGCCACCACCGGGCGCCATCATACCCTGGCGGCCCTGGCGCTCGAGCGCGCCGGCATTGAAGTCGATGCCGACGGCCATCCTGATCTGGATCCGGACACTTTGCAGATCCGTGGCCATCCGGTTTTCCTGGCGGGCGACGCAACGGGCCGGCATGCCATCCAGCACGAGGCTTCGGACGATGGCCACAAGGCGGGCCGCAACGCCGCGGCCTGGCCCGATCTGCCTGCGCGATCGCATCGCGCATCGCTCGAGGTGGTGTTCAGTGACCCGCAGATCATGCGTGTTGGCCTGGGTGGGCAGGCGTTTGATCCCGAACGCATGGTGATCGGTCAGGCCGATTACAGCCGCCAGGGCCGCTCACGGGTCATGCTGCGCAACCAGGGCCTGTTGCATGTCTATATGCGCCGCAGCGATCGGCGATTTCTGGGTGCGGAAATGGTAGGCCCCGATGCGGAACACGTGGCTCACCTGCTTGCGTGGGCCCTGCAGATGGAACTGTCGGTACCGGACATGCTCGCACTGCCGTTTTACCATCCAACCATTGAAGAGGGGGTGCGCACGGCCCTGCGGGGCGCGGTGTCAGCTGCACGGGCCGGCCGCTGAACGCGGCGGGGGCCAGGAACCGGCGGTTGGCGCGCCAGCAGGCCCGAACAGCAACCGCACCAGGTTTTTCAGGGCGCGGCGGGTACGCTGCCATCGGGCACGAGGCCCCCGTGGCGCAGCAAGGCGTCGATCTCGGGATCGCGACCACGGAATGCCCTGAATGACTCGGCGGCTGGCCTGGAGCCCCCTACGGCGATGATTTCGTCGAGGTAGCGGCGCGCCGTTTCAGCGTCGAGCACATTGCGCCCGCCATCGGGTTCGGGGCGGGCGTGTTCTTCGAAGGCGGCAAAGGCATCGGCCGACAGCACTTCGGCCCATTTGTAGCTGTAATACCCGGCACCGTAGCCGCCTGCAAACAGGTGTGAGAAGGCGTGCGGAAAGCGATGCCAGCCGGGCGGGATGATGAGTGCCACTTCCTGGCGAACCTGGGCGAGCGTCTCCATGACGGCTGCAATGGTCAGCCCCTGCGACTGCAGATGAATCTGCATGTCGAACAGGGCGAACTCGATCTGGCGCAAGGTCTGCAGGCCGCTCTGGAAGTTGCGTGCGGCATGCATTTTGTCGTAGAGTGCGCGCGGCAGGGGCTCACCGGTCTGTGCGTGCCGCGTCAGCGACTGCAGCACGTTCCATTCCCAGCAGAAGTTTTCCATGAACTGCGACGGCAGTTCGATGGCATCCCACTCGACGGCGGAAAATGCGGCCGCGGCGGGTTCATCGACGCGGGACATCAAGGCGTGCATCGCATGCCCGCTTTCATGAAAGAGGGTGATGACATCGTCGTGACTGAACTGCGCCTCGTGGCCGCCGATCGGGGCAGGGAAGTTGCAGGTCAGCCAGACGAGCGGCGTGTGCAGTTCACCACTGGGCAACAGCCGGCGACTGCGCTCGCTGCCGACCCAGGCGCCACCTTGCTTGCCTTGACGGGCGTAGAGGTCCATGCCCAGCCGGCCGATTTCGTGGCCTGCGGCATCGAGTACCTGGAATATGCGCGCATCGGGGTGCCAGGTGCTGGCCGTACACGCCTGCAGGCGAACCCCGAACAGGGCCTGGATGACCTTGAACAGGCCCTTCAGTACCTGGGATTCGGTGAAGTAGGGGCGAAGTTCTTCATCGGAATAGCTGTGCAGGTGCTCGCGCAGGCGCTCGGATGCGTAGGCGATATCCCAGGCCTCGAGCGTATCCAGGCCCAGTTCGTCGTGCGCAAACCGGCGCAATACCTGGAGGTCCTGTTCTGCAGCGGGACGTGCCCGGACAGCCAGTTCGCGCAGGAATTCGAGCACCTGGGGGGCGCTGTCGGCCATGCGGGTCTCCAGGCGCAGGCTGGCAAAATGTTGATAGCCCAGCAGGTGTGCTTCTTCGGCCCGCAGGCTCAGCAGTGATTCGATGATGGTGGAATTGTCGTAGGTGGCATCACCCAGTTCGGACGCCCGGGTCGCATAGGCCCGGTAGAGGGTTTCGCGCAGTGCACGATCCTGGGCATGCTGCAGCACGGGCAGATAGCAGGGCATGTGCAGGCTGAGCCGGTAGCCTTGCTGTTCGTTGGCCTGGGCTGCGGCCTGCGCCGCCGAGACGACGTTGGCCGGCAGCCCGGCCAGGCGCGCCGGGTCATCGATCAGCAGGGACCAGTGATCGGTCGCATCGAGCACGTTTTCGGAAAATTTCTGCGACAGGCTGGCTTGTTGCTCGGCGTTGCGCGCCCAGTCTTCGCGGGCCTGGCCTTCGAGTTCGACGCCGGCCAGGCGAAAATCGCGCAACGCCAGCTGGACGATGCGCTGGCGCGTCGGTGACAGGCTGGAAAAACCCGGGCTGTCGGCGAGACTGCGATAGCGGGCGTAGAGTGCCCGGTTGAGCCCCACCCAGGTGGAGAATTCGCTCATCAGCGGCAGGCACCGATTGTAGGCTTCGCGCAGTTCGGGCGTATTGACCACGCTGTTCAGGTGCCCCACCACCGACCACGCCCGGTGCAGCCGCTCGGAAGCGTCTTCCATGGGGTTGATGAAGTTGTCCCAGGTGGCGTCTGCCCCGTCGGCCGCTGCGGCATCGATGGCGCTGCGACACCCGGCGATCAGGGCGCGTATGGCCGGTTCGACATGCGCGGGCTGGACGGCGCCATAATCGATGAAGGACTCGGCCGGAACGAGCAGGGGATTGCCGGCTTCAGGAGACTGGCTGTTCATGAGGCTCATATGAGGACTGAAGGGCGGTATTTCAAGCCGGCAGCTGACGTTCGGCCGATTCGACGGTATTGACCAGCAGCATGGCGATGGTCATGGGGCCGACACCACCCGGTACCGGCGTGATGGCCGCCGCCACCTGCCTGGCCGTCTCGAAGTCTACATCGCCCACGAGCTGGCCGTTCTCGAGCCGGTTGATGCCCACATCGATGACGACTGCGCCCGGTTTGATCATGTCGCCGGTGACCATGCCCGATCGGCCGGTCGCCACCACCAGAACATCGGCCCGGCGCGTCTGTGCGCCGAGGTCGCGCGTCTTGGAATTGCAGATCGTCACGGTGGCGCCGGCCGCCAGGAGCAGCAGTGCCATCGGTTTGCCCACGATGTTGCTGGCCCCGACGACCACCGCCTCGGCGCCCCACAGTGGGACAGCCTCGGATTCGAGCATCTTCATGATGCCGTACGGCGTGCATGGCAGGAAGCGGGGTCGGCCCGTCAGCAGGAGCCCTGCATTGGCCACATGAAAACCGTCCACGTCCTTGGTGGCGTCGATGGCGGCAATCACCCGGCCTGTATCGATATGCCCGGGCAAGGGCAGCTGCACCAGGATGCCATGGATGGACGGATCGGCATTCAGGGAATCCAGCAGATCGAGCAACTCACCTTCAGGCGTGTCGGCTGCCAGGGATACGGTACGCGACAGTATCCCGGCCGCTTCACAGGCGGCCGCCTTGTTGCGCACGTAGACCTGCGATGCCGGATTGTCACCCACCAGGACCACGGCCAGGCCTGGCGTGATGCCCTGTGCCCGCAGGGTCCGGACCCGATCGGCTACCTGCGCGCGCACCGTGGCGGCCAGCATCTTGCCATCGATCAGACGAGCGGCCATGTCAGGCCTCTTCGGGACGGGTGAGGGCGATCTTCATCAGATCAGCCACCGTGTTGACCTCGAGCTTTTCCATGATGTTTGCACGATGGGCCTCGACCGTCTTGATGCTGATGTTGAGATCGCCCGCAATCTGCTTGTTCAGCCGCCCCGCCACGATCCGTTCGAGCACCTGCTGCTCGCGCGCCGTGAGGCGATCGAGCACGGCCTGCTGGGCGCGCTGCACCTGCATCTCGCGTACGCGGTCCTCGGCCTGGACGAGCATGCCGGCCACGATTTTGCGCAGTTCGGCTTCGTTGAAGGGCTTTTCAAGAAAATCGACGGCCCCCTTCTTCATGGTGGATACGGCCATGGGAACGTCGCCGTGGCCGGTGATGAAGACGATGGGCAAGGGCGCCTTGCGCTCGATCAGGGCTTCCTGGAGTTCGAGGCCGCTCATGCCGGGCATGCGCACATCGGCAATCAACACCCCGATCTGCTCGGAGCTGTAGCTGTCGAGAAACTCTTCGGCGCCCGCATATACCCGGACCTTGTAGCCATTGGCCTCGAGCAGCCAGCGCAGGGAGTCGCGCACGGCTTCGTCATCATCGACGATGAAAATGGTATGGCTGGATTGAAATTCGGTCATGCTTGCGTGTCCTCTATGGTGGCCTCTGCAGGCTCTGGATGATGGGCCGCCTTGGGCAGCGTGAAACGAAAGATGGTGCCCCCTTCGGGGTTGGCGCTGGCCCACAGGCGGCCATGATGAGATTCTATGATGGTACGGCAGATGTTGAGCCCCATGCCCAGACCTTCGGACTTGGTGCTGTAGAACGGCTCGAACAGACGTTCTGGATTGCGCAGGCCATGGCCATGATCGATGACCGCGATTTCGACCAGTGGATGCTGATCGGTGATGTGCAGCAGCACGTTGTGGTGTTCGCTGTGTTCCATGGCCCCGACCCCGTTCTTGAGCAGATTCAGGAGAACCTGCTCGATCAGGATGGGGTCGGCCAGTACGTCCGGCATGGGATCGGGCACGATCTGGGTGATTTCGATCTGTCGTTTTCGGGCATCGATGTCTGCAAACCCCACCGCATTCTCGACGATGCGGGCCAGACTCGTGGCCTGGCGCTGCGGTTCGCTGCGTTTGACGAAGTCACGAATCCGGCTGATGATCTTGCCCGCCCGCTCGGTTTGTTGAGACGCCTTCTCGAGCGCCTGCAACAGCGCGGCATCGGAGGCCGAGCCTGATTTGAGCATGGCGACGGCCGCCATGTTGTAGTTGTTGATTGCCGTCAGGGGCTGGTTCAGCTCGTGGGCAAGCGACGAGGCCATTTCACCCATGGTGGTCAGGCGGCTGGTCAGCTGTGCCTTTTCCTGCTGGATGCGCAGCGCTTCCTCGTGCTTGCGCCGCTCGGTGATGTCGCGTGCGACCTGCAGGCGGACCCTGCGGGAGTCCGTCCAGGCCAGCATGCGGTGATGCACTTCAAACCAGCGTGCGGCCGTCGCGGAATGGATTTCCGTGGTTTCATCGGTGAAGCGGCCCAGGCGGCCACCGAGCAATTCTGCATGGCCGGCTGTCTGCGCCCCGAACAGCCGTCGGTAGATGCGGTTGGCAAACAGCAATTCCAGGCCTTCGGGGGTATCCGCGACCACGGAGATGGCATCGTCCAGCCCTTCGAGCACGGTCATGAAACGCTCGTGAGCGGCTGTCAGGGCTTCGCGGATCCTCTTGGGCTCGGTGATGTCGGTCATCGAGGTCATCCAGCCGATCTGCTCACCCTGTGGGTCGCGCAGGGCCGATACGTACATGCGGGCCGTGAAGTGCGAGCCGTCGCGCCGCTGCGCCTCGATCTCGAGGCCGCTGCTCGGGGTGCGCCCCGAGAGCAGCTGCGCCAGGGTTTCACGATGCTGGTCGTGGCGCCCCGGCAGCCAGTAGGGGAAAGGCGCGGTGCGACCGACCAGATCAGCCTCATTCCAGCCTATCATCCGGCAGAAGGCCGGATTGACATAGGCGATGCGGCCCTGCATGTCGAATACTCGCATCCCGGTCGACATCGAGTTCTCCATGGCGCGCCTGAACCCCGTTTCTGCGATCAGCGCGGCTTCGGCCTGTGTGCGGAAACGCGTGTAGCGCCAGAGCGCGAGCAGGCTGAAGACGATGACCAGAGAGAGTGCGAGGATCACCATCAACAGGCGTTCCTGGCGGGTTTCCTGGTCGATGGTGACGAACATGACGCTGTCGCTGTGCAGGCGCTGCAGCCAGATGAAGGCACCCATGACGCACAGATACAGCACGAGCACGATGGCCGGCGTCAGCCAGTACAGGCGCCGGCTGTTGCGCGCGTGCTCATAGAATGTGGTCGGTATGAGAGACTTTCGCTGTGGTGGGGCCATGGTGGTCGCAAGGTGGCAACGTACGCATTTTAGTCAGGATTCAAGCAATTTGATTTTCATATAATGAAATTTAAACTCATAAAATGAAATTTTACTTGTGTTGCAGTCTGCTCTTCCCTAGAATGAGGACACACGTCCAGTTTCAGGGCTTCCGGCGTCGAAGGCAAGCACCGGCACCCGGCATGAACCTCGGTTCTGGCGCCCCCATCGGGGCACCAGCGATTCAAACCACAGGAGACACATACCATGTCCTCTCTTGATCAAGGTCAGATCAGCACGGCAGACATCGATCCCCAGGAAACACGCGAATGGGTCGATTCGCTCGAGGCCGTGCTCGATCGCGAGGGTGCCGAACGCGCCCATTTCCTCATCGAACAGCTGATCGATCTGGCGCGCCGCAGCGGGGCCCACATCCCGTATTCGCCCAATACGGCCTACGTCAACACCATTCCGCCCGGGCTCGAACCCATGCATCCGGGCAACATGGTGCTCGAAGAGCGTATCCGTTCGTACATCCGCTGGAATGCCATGGCGATGGTGGTCAAGGCCAACCAGATCGATCCCCCCGATGGCGGCAGCCTGGGCGGGCACATCGCCTCGTTCGCGTCTCTTGCCACCATGATCGAATGCGGCCAGAACCATTTCTGGCACGCAGAATCAGCCGATCACGGCGGCGACCTGATCTACTTCCAGGGGCATTCATCGCCCGGCATGTATGCGCGCGCCTTTCTCGAAGGGCGTCTCACCGAAGAGAACCTCGACTGGTTCCGCCAGGAAGTCGGTGGCCAGGGCAAGGGCCTGCCATCCTATCCGCACCCGCACCTGATGCCCGGCTTCTGGCAGTTTTCCACGGTGTCCATGGGGCTTGGCCCCATGATGGCCATCTATCAGGCCCGCTTCCTGAAGTATCTTCATGCGCGCGGCATTGCAGACACCAGCCAGCGCAAGGTCTGGGTTTTCATGGGCGACGGCGAAGTCGACGAGCCCGAATCCCTGGCGGCCATCGGGCTGGCGGCGCGCGAGAAACTCGACAATCTCATTTTTGTCGTCAACTGCAATCTGCAGCGCCTCGATGGGCCGGTGCGCGGCAATGGCAAGATCATCCAGGAACTCGAGGGTGCGTTCCGCGGCAATGGCTGGCATGTCCTCAAGCTGATCTGGGGTGGATACTGGGATCCCCTGTTCGCTCGCGACAAAGATGGTTTGCTGCGCCGCATCATGGAAGAGACCGTCGATGGCGAGTACCAGGCATACAAGGCCAATGATGGCAAGTTCGTGCGCGAAAAATTCTTCGGCAAGCATCCGAAATTGCTCGAAATGGTCAGCCGCATGAGCGATGAAGAGGTCTGGCGCCTGAATCGCGGTGGCCACGATCCACACAAGGTCTATGCGGCCTTTTCGGCGGCGGTGGCCCATCAGGGGCAACCTTCGGTGATTCTGGCCAAGACCATCAAGGGATACGGCATGGGGCACGTGGGGCAGGCCAAGAACCCCACGCACCAGCAGAAAAAACTCGACGTCGATTCCGTGCGCGAATTCCGCGACCGCTTCAACATACCCATCCCCGACGAACAACTCGAGGATCTGCCGTATTTCAGGCCGGCCAAGGATTCGCCCGAAATGAAATACCTGCATGACCACCGGCAGGCACTGGGCGGCTATCTGCCGCATCGCCGCGAAAAGGCCGATCAGTCGCTGCAGGCACCCTCGCTCGATACCTTCAAGGCGGTGCTCGAGCCGACCATCGAAGGGCGTGAAATCTCCACCACGCAGGCATTCGTGAGGGTACTCAACCAGATTCTTCGCGACAAGGAACTCGCGCCACGGGTCGTGCCCATCCTGGTTGATGAATCCCGCACGTTCGGCATGGAGGGCCTGTTCCGGCAGATCGGCATCTATGCCCCGGAAGGCCAGAAGTACGTCCCCGTCGACAAGGGTCAAGTCATGTATTACCGCGAAGCAGCCAATGGGCAACTGCTTCAGGAAGGCATCAACGAGGCGGGCGGGTTCTGCTCCTGGATTGCCGCGGCCACCTCGTATTCGGTCAGCAACCGGATCATGATCCCGTTTTTCATCTATTACTCGATGTTCGGCTTTCAGCGCTTTGGCGATCTCGCCTGGGCGGCGGGCGACATGCTGGCGCGCGGTTTCGTGCTGGGCGGTACCGCCGGGCGTACCACGCTCAATGGCGAGGGCCTGCAGCACGAAGATGGGCACAGTCACATCCAGGCCTCGCTGATTCCCAATTGCGTGGCCTACGACCCGTCGTTTGCCCACGAGGTCGCCGTCATCATCCAGAGCGGCATCCAGCGCATGATGCAGGATCAGGAAAACGTCTTCTTCTACATCACCGTGATGAACGAGAACTATCCCCAGCCGGGGCTGGCCAAGGGCGATGAGGAGGGCATACTCAAGGGCATGTACCGCTTGCGTTCGGCGGGCCGCAAGAACAACAGGGCGCATGTACAGCTCATGGGCTCGGGCACGATCCTGCGCGAAGTCATGGCCGCCCAGGACATGCTCGAAAAAGACTGGGGGGTGTCCTCGGATCTCTGGAGCGTGACCAGCTTCACCGAACTGCGCCGCAATGGGCTCGATGCAGAGCGCCACAATCTGCTGCATCCTGGCGGGCCGCAGCAAGAGGCGTATGTCACGCAGCAACTCAGGTCGACCAAGGGGCCCATCGTGGCGTCCACCGACTATATCAAGGCTTTCCCGGACATGATTCGTCCGTTCATCCCCGAAGGGCGGCGCTATCGCGTGCTGGGTACCGATGGTTTCGGGCGCTCGGACTTCCGTTCCGAACTGCGCAAGCATTTCGAGATCGATCGTCACTTCGTGGTGCTGGCTGCCTTGCGCAGTCTGGCCGATGAGGGCACGATCGATATCTCCAAAAGTGTCGAAGCGCTCGCCAGATATGGCATCGACCCCGACAAGGCCAATCCACAGTACGCCTGAGGAGGACAGCAAGCATGAGCAACACCATTGAAATCAAGGTTCCGGATATCGGCGATTTCGATTCGGTCGAAGTCATCGAGGTCCTGGTGGCAGTGGGTGATGTCATACAGACCGAACAAGGTCTGATCACGGTCGAATCCGACAAGGCCTCCATGGAGATCCCGGCATCGGAAGGTGGCACCATTCGCCAGATCAGGGTACAGGTCGGTGACAAGGTCAAGGAAGGCTCGGTCATCCTCGAACTCGAGCCCGCCGTGGCGCAGGCCGAAGCCGCACCCGAGGCACGCGATGCAGTACCGGCGGCCGCCGCGCCGGCCAGGGTCGAGCCCGCAGCACCGCCCGCAGCCGCGGCACCGGCCGGCCTGGGTGGCGTGCTGCCGGTGTTGGTGCCCGACATCGGCGACTTCGACGAGGTCGAGGTCATCGAGGTTCTGGTGGCGCCAGGCGACCTGATTCAGGCCGAACAGGGTTTGATCACGGTCGAATCCGACAAGGCCTCCATGGAAATCCCGGCGCCCGCAGGCGGTACAGTCAAGGCTTTGAGCATCAAGGTGGGCGACAAGGTGTCACAGGGCTCCGAAATCATGCAGATCGAAGTCGCCGATGCCCCGCCCGCCGACAATGGCGCCCCCGCGCAGGCCCCTCAGCCACCCGGGGCACCATCCGCGGCCCCCGCAGGGGCTGCCGCGCCCGAAGTCAGCCATGCGGCGCAGGCCGTACCCGGCGTCCCGACCGACGTACCGGCCGGGCCCGGTACCGTCGGGCCGGCACCCGTGCAGGCTGGCTCTGCAGAACCCGACACCCTGGCCTCGCGTGCACCGGTGCGCACCTCACCCACCGCCTCGTACGCAGATGCCGATGTACCGTTACGCAATCTGCCGCATGCGTCGCCGTCCGTGCGCAAGTTTGCACGGGAACTCGGGGCCGATCTGGCGCACATCACGGGTTCGGGCCCCAAGAACCGCATCACGATGGACGACGTGCGCACCTATGTGAAGCAGGCCCTGGCCACGGGCGGGGCCAGCCCTGTGGGGACCACGCTGCCGGCTGGTGAAGGGTTCAGCGTGCTGGGCTGGCCAAAGGTGGATTTCGCGAAATTCGGAGAAATCGAGGCCAGGCCGTTGTCCCGGATCAAGAAAATCTCCGGTGCCAACCTGCATCGCAACTGGGTGATGATCCCCCACGTCACCAACAATGATGTGGCTGACATCACCGATCTCGAAGCCCTGCGCCAGCAGCTCAATGACGAGTACAGGAAATCGGGCATCAAGGTCACCATGCTGGCCTTTCTGATCAAGGCGGTGGTTGCGGCACTCAAGACGCATCCCGAGTTCAACGCGTCGCTCGAGGGCGAGAATCTCATTTTCAAGAAATACTTCCATATCGGTTTCGCGGCCGATACACCCCATGGCCTGGTGGTGCCTGTGATTCGCGATGCGGATCGCAAAGGGGTGCTCGAACTCGCGCGCGAAACGGCCGAACTGGCCAGCCTGGCCCGTGAAGGCAAGCTCTCGCCGGGCCAGATGCAGGGCGGATGCTTCTCCATTTCTTCGCTCGGTGGCATTGGTGGCACTGACTTCACGCCCATCATCAATGCCCCCGAAGTGGCCATCCTGGGGGTTTCCCGGGCAGCCATGCAGCCCGTCTGGAATGGCAAGAAATTCCGGCCGCGCCTGATGCTGCCGCTGTCCCTGTCGTATGACCACCGGGTGATCGACGGGGCGGCAGCAGCGCGGTTCAATGCCTTTCTGGCAAGCCTGCTGGCGGATTTTCGCCGCATCATACTCTAAGGAAAACCCATGAGCATCAGCGAGCTGAATGTGCCCGACATCGGTGATTTCGATGCGGTGGAAGTCATCGAGATCCTGGTGGCAGTGGGCGACACCATCGTGCCGGAGCAGGGCCTGGTCACCGTTGAATCCGACAAGGCGTCCATGGAGATCCCCGCGGACCGGGGTGGCGTGGTTCGCGAGATTCTGGTCAAGATTGGCGACAAGGTGTCCGAAGGCAGCCCGCTCGCGCGGATCACCGAAGAATCTGGCGCCAAGGCCCAGGGGCCGGATGCCGTCACGGCAACCGAGAGCCCGGCTGGCGCGGCCGATATGGATGCGTCCGATCCGGCTGCCAGCGAGCACGCTGAAACAAGCGCGCAGGCCACGGGGGCGCAGGCGCACGAAGCGCCGGCTGCAGAGGGTGCGGCGGGTGCCGCGCAGCTCGATTGCGACGTACTGGTACTGGGCGCGGGTCCAGGGGGCTATTCTGCTGCCTTCCGGGCCGCCGACCTGGGGCTCGATGTCATTCTGGTCGAACGGCACTCCAGCCTGGGCGGGGTCTGCCTCAATGTGGGCTGCATCCCCTCAAAGGCCCTGCTGCACAGCGTTTCGGTCCTCGAAGAGGCCAAGGCCCTGGCTGCGCATGGCATCCGTTTCTCCGAACCCGAAATCGATCTGGATGCGCTGCGCAAGCACAAGGACACGGTGGTCAACAGATTGACCACCGGTCTGGCTGGCATGGCCAGGGCGCGCAAGGTCACGGTGCTCACAGGGGAAGGGCGCTTTGCCGATGCCAATCACCTGCACGTCCGAGCCACTGACGGCGCAACGACGATCCTCCAGTTCAGGTCGGCCATCATTGCGGCAGGCAGCGAGGCCGTGCAATTGCCCTTCCTGCCCAGGGACCCGCGCGTCGTGGATTCCACCGGGGCGCTCGCGCTCGCGGCCATACCCCGGCGGATGCTCATCATCGGAGGCGGGATCATCGGGCTCGAAATGGGTACGGTCTATTCGGCGCTGGGTGCCCGTCTGGATGTGGTCGAAATGCTGCCCGCACTGATGACAGGCGCCGATCGCGATCTGGCCAGGGTCTGGGAAAAGCGCAATGCCTGGCGCTTCGATCACATCATGCTCAACACCCGCACGGTTGCTGCCGAAGCCACGGCCGAGGGCATCCTGGTGCACTTCGAGGGGGCGGGGGCACCCGCCGAACCGCAGCGCTACGACCTGGTTCTGCAAGCGGTGGGCCGTCGGCCCAATGGCCAGAAACTCGACGCTCAGAAAGCCGGCGTCCACGTGACGGAACAGGGTTTCATACCGGTTGACCAACAGATGCGCACCAATGTTCCGCATATCCATGCCATCGGTGACATCGTCGGCCAGCCCATGCTCGCGCACAAGGCGGTGCATGAAGGCCACGTGGCAGCCGAAGTCATTGCCGGCCAGAAATCATTTTTCGACGCCCGGGTGATTCCATCCGTTGCGTATACCGATCCCGAGGTGGCCTGGGTGGGGCTTGGCGAAGACGAGGCACGCAAAGAAGGGGTGGTCGTCAGGAAAGGGCTGTTTCCCTGGCAGGCTTCCGGGCGGGCCATTGCCAATGGGCGCGACGAGGGCTTCACCAAACTCCTGTTCGATGCCGACAGCGGGCGCATCCTGGGCGGCGGCATCGTGGGCACCCACGCGGGCGATCTCATCGGCGAAGTGGCGCTGGCCATCGAAATGGGGGCCGACTCGGTCGATATCGGCCAGACGATCCATCCTCACCCGACGCTCGGTGAATCGATTGGCATGGCCGCGGAAGCAGCCGACGGCCATTGCACCGATCTGCCTCCGGTGCGGCGCAGATAAAAGCCGGATCCTGGCGGCAGTAGCGGTACACCCGCAAGGGTGAACCCATCGGAAAACAGGGGCAGGTGCTAACATCAGCACCTGTCGTTTTCCCTGTCCGAGTCCAGAACCCCCATGTCTCCTGCTGCGATTGTCCCGGCGCCGGGCGCTTCCCTGGCCAATTGGTTGTCCTATATCGAGACGTTGCATCCGCAGGCAATCGATCTGGGGCTCGAGCGTGTGCGCCAGGTGGCCGAACGTCTCGAACTCGCGCTCGATTGCACCAGGATCGTGGTGGCCGGCACCAATGGCAAGGGATCGACCTGTGCCATGCTCGAATCCATTTTGCTGAACGCCGGATACAAGGTCGGCAAGTACACCTCACCTCATCTCCTGCACTTCAACGAGCGCATTCGCATCCAGGGCGTCGAAGCAGCCGATGGCGACATCGTGCGCGCGCTCGAGCGCGTCGAGGCCCGACGCCAGGGGGTCAGCCTGACCTATTTCGAAATGACCACCCTGGCGGCCCTCCAGCTGTTCCAGGACGCAGGCCTGGATGTCGTCGTGCTCGAAGTCGGTCTTGGCGGGCGGCTCGATGCCGTCAACATCGTCGATGCAGACTGCGCCATACTGACCAGCGTAGACCTGGATCACACCGAGTGGCTGGGCCACACCCGCGAAGCAATTGGCCTCGAAAAGGCGCATGTATTCCGCCCTGGCAAACCGGCCATCTGCGCCGATCCCATGCCCCCAGACAGCGTGGTCGAGCACGCCGGCAGAATCGGGGCCGATCTCTGGCGGGTCGGGGTCGATTTCAATTATTCGGGCGATCGGCAGCAATGGGCCTACGGTGGCCGTGGACAGCGCCGCAACGCGCTGGTGTACCCTGCCTTGCGCGGTGCCAACCAACTGCTCAATGCGTCGGCCGCCCTGGCTGCACTCGAGGCGCTGCGCGACCGGCTGGTGGTTACCCAGCAAGAGGTGCGCCAGGGCCTCCTGCATGTGCAGTTGCCCGGTCGACTGCAGATCCTGCCGGGCCTGCCGCACACGATTCTCGATGTGGCACACAACCCGCATGCGGTGGCGGCGCTGGGCCAGAACCTCGACAGCATGGGGCATTATCCGCATACCTTTGCGGTGGTCGGCATGTTGCATGACAAGGCCATTGCCGAAACTCTGCAGCGTCTGTCCAGTCGGGTGGATCGCTGGATGTGCGCTACCCTGGGCGGGCCACGGGGCACGCGCGCTGAAGAACTGGCGGATATCGTGCGCCAGATCGGCGGCGACCAGGCGCCGGTCGATCCCTTCATGGCGCAGACCAGCGAAGTGCGCCGCAGCCACAAGCCCGGGGTTCGACCCATGGCGCGACCCGCCGTGCAGGCCCGTGATGTGCGCGTTCATGCCTTCGACAACCCGGTGCTGGCCTTTGCCGAAGCCCGCAGGATGGCGACGGACAATGATAGAATTCTGGTGTTTGGCTCGTTTGCCACAGTGGGTCCTGTGCTTGAAGTCCTGCGCCAGGAAGGCCGGGATGTCCTGCCATGAACAGACCTTCGCCTCCAGTCTGATGGGTATGCTGCACCATGTTCTTTCGCAAGAAAACTGAGCCCGAACGGCGTCCGGCATCTCGCGGTGGGGCTGCTGAAGCGGCCCGGATCAAGGAATTGCGCATCCAGGCCCGGCGGCGCCTGGTCGGTGCCCTGGTTCTGGTACTGACTGCGTTCATTCTGGTCACATGGCTGTTCGACGAGCCGGTATCCGAACCCGCACCAGCGCCCATCATCGTCCCGGCGCCGCCGTCGGGCCTGCCATCGGGCGACGAGTTTTCGGCGCTGCCCGGGTCCGATGATCCGGCGATACCCGATACGGCATCGGGTCTCGTCACGCCCCTGGACGACACCCCGGGGGCCTCGGCGAACGCCTCCGATACCCCGCCGGCCGAGTCTCCTGCCGATACCCAGGCCAGCACGCCGTCCACGCGCACCGAAACGGGTACGGACACGCCGGCCAGCCAGCCAGTCGAGTCTGCGCCAGCCCGCGACGCGGCCCGCCCGGCGCCGGCGGCGGGCGCAGAGGCTCGCACAGACGATGGCGCTGTGGCCCTGGCGCTGCTGGCCGGCAAGACCCCGCCTTCGGCTGCGAGTGCTTCCGGTGCCGCCGGGTCGGGGCGCTACTACCTCCAGGTGGCCGCCTATGCGACCGAGCAGGATGCCATCAAGCGTCGCGACAGCCTGCACCAGGCCGGCGTGAGCAATGCCTATGTAGAAACAGCGCAGTCGGGCGGTCGCACCGTGCACCGTCTGCGGGTAGGCCCATTCAGCTCCCATGAGGCCGCGCAGGCAGCCCAGACCCGTCTCAGGGCCCTGGGCTACGAAAACGGCCTCATCGCCGGCCAGTGACCAGCTTCGACTACTTCGTGCTGGCCATTCTGGCCGTGTCGGCCATCATCGGCTTGCTGCGCGGATTCCTGCGCGAGGTCCTGTCGCTCGTCGCCTATCTCGCGGCATTCATGGCCGCGATCTGGTGGGGCCCACGGGCCTCCGAACTGCTGGTTCCGTTGATCGACAACGGCCTGTTGCGCAATCTGGCTGCCTATGCGGCCGTATTCATCATCGGGCTTTTGCTGCTGGGCCTGCTCAACATGGCCCTGGGGGCCCTGGTCGATCGAACCGGCCTGACACCGGCAGACCACGGGCTGGGGGCCTTGTTCGGTGCGGTGCGCGGGATCGTGCTCATACTCGCTCTGGTGGGCCTGGCGGGTTATACCGAACTGCCCAAAGAGCCCTGGTGGCGGCAGGCGCGTACGTCGGCGGCCGCGGAACGCGGCTTCGTGCATGTCAAGTCCATGCTGCCGGCCTCGATTGCCGAACTTCTTCCTTACTAGCCGGAATCTCATTGCATGTGTGGAATCGTGGGCGTGATGGGCAAGAGCCCTGTCAATCAGCTGATTTACGACAGTCTGCTGCTGCTGCAGCACCGCGGCCAGGACGCGGCCGGCATGGCCACCGCAAGCGGGCCTTTCTTCAACATGCACAAGGCCCACGGCCTGGTCCGTGATGTCTTCCGTACCCGCAACATGCGGGCCCTGCCGGGCCACAGCGGGCTGGGCCAGGTACGCTACCCTACGGCGGGCTCCAGCGCGAGCGTGGATGAAGCCCAGCCTTTCTATGTGAACGCGCCGTTTGGCATCACGTTCGTGCACAATGGCAACCTGACCAACTGGCACGCCCTGCGCGAATCGCTGTTCAACCATGACAAACGGCACATCAATACCAATTCCGACTCCGAGGTCCTGCTGAACGTCTTTGCACACGAACTGCAGCAGGCATCCAACGGCGCCACACTGGATGCGCAAGTCATCTTCGAAGCCGTGCGTGCGGTGCACCGCAGGGTGCGTGGCGCCTATGCCGTCATCGCCCACATCAGCCGTTTCGGGCTGGTGGCCTTTCGCGACCCGCATGGCATCCGGCCGCTTTGCCTGGGGCGGCATGAAACCGATGAGGGCACCGAGTGGATGCTGGCCTCGGAATCGGTGGCGCTGACCGGCACCGGGTTTTCACTGGTGCGCGATATCGCGCCTGGCGAGGCCGTGATCATTGCCGAAGACGGTGAACTCAGCCGGGCCCAATGCGCCGATCCGGCGACCCAGCGCACGCCCTGCATTTTCGAGTATGTGTACTTTGCACGACCGGATTCGATCATGGATGGCATCTCCGTGTACAACGCGCGCCTGCATATGGGTGAGTATCTGGCCGATCATGTCGCCAAAAGCCTGCGTCTGGGCGATATCGACGTGGTGATGCCGATTCCTGATTCATCCAGGCCCTCGGCCATGCAACTGGCGTCGCATCTGGGGCTGGATTACCGCGAAGGTTTCATCAAGAACCGCTATATCGGCCGGACTTTCATCATGCCGGGCCAGGCCGTGCGCAAGCAATCGGTGCGCCAGAAACTGAGCGCCATCGATGTCGAGTTTCGCGGCAAGAACGTGCTGCTGGTCGATGACTCCATCGTGCGCGGCACCACCAGCCGGCAGATCGTTGAAATGGCCCGGGGCGCGGGCGCGCACAAGGTGTATTTCGCATCGGCTGCGCCCGCCGTTCGCTTTCCGAATGTGTACGGCATCGATATGCCCACCCAGGACGAACTGATTGCAACAGGCCGCACGACGGACCAGATCGCGGCCGAGATCGGTGCCGACGGCCTGGTATTCCAGAACCTGGCCGATCTGGAGCAATCGCTGCGGGACCTCAACCCGGCACTCGAAACGTTCGAATCATCGTGCTTCAACGGACAATATGTCACAGGTGACATCGACCCGGCCTATCTGGCACGCCTGGCGGTCGAACGCCATCAGGGTCAGCGCTCGGGGGCCATCATCAGCCCGGCAGCCGACGAGGGTCCACTGAACTGATCCGGCCTGCGAGCATCAGGCCTTGCGCAGCAGCACCCAGGCCGACAGCAGGGCACAGACCAGAAAGCAGGCCAGCCCCCACAGGGCATACTCGAGCCCGAGCAGGCTGACCCGCGCGTCGCTGCAACTGGCCTGAATGCCGAACAGCCAGGGCAGGGCGCCATCCAGCCCGGATTCGGTCATGAAGCGATCGGCGAATGTCTGCGCACATGAAAACGACACCGCCGCGACCCGATACTGGTACCAGGCCGCCGTAACACCCGAGGCGGAGGCCAGCACTATCATGAAGGCACCCAGCCGTTGCCAGGCACCGGATTCCCGGCCTGCACTGGCCAGCAGGCTGATCACGGCGATGACCAGCAGGATGAAACGCTGCAGCACACACCAGGCACAGGGCCGCATGCCGAACAGGTGCTGCGAGATCAGCGCCACCGCCAATGCGGCGATACAGACCAGGGCCAGAAGGCGCAGAGCGAAACGGGATGTGGGCAACATGTTGGCAGGTCGGCAGGCAGCTTCAGGATCAGGCGTCAGTGTACGCGATCATGGGCCTGGGGATCGAGCGGCTCAGCCGTTGTGCCGATCATCCCGCACAGGGATGTCCGTGTCCTTTTCAGGCATGTCCATGGTCTTGTCAGGGATGCCCGCATCTTTTTCCGGCATGCCCAGTACGTTGAGCAGGTCCCGTTCGAACTGCCTTTGGGTGCGCACCTGATCGAGGTTCGTGCCTTCCAGGATGAAGATGTCTTCGATACGGTCGCCCAATGTCATGATCTTGGCCATTTTGAGATCGATGCCATAGTGGGTGAAAACACGCGCGAGATCATGCAGCAGGCCGGGGCGGTCGGCGGCCTGGATGGACAGCCTCCAGCTGTGTTGTTGGCCATCGGCCACCAGCTTGATATCGGGTACCACCGGAAATACCAGGGCGCGGCGCGAGCGACGCAAGCGGGCACCGTGCGGTGAAGCGACATCCGGCCGGCCCTCGAGGACTGCCTGCAGGCCATGTTCGAGCAGGGCCGCACGCGCTCTGGGGTCGCGTTCACCCTCGGGCAACAGGACAATGAAGCTGTCCAGTGCCCAGCCCTGGCGCGTCGTGTGGATGCGTGCATCCTGGATGCCCAGCCCGTGCCGGTCGAAGCAGGCGCAGATGTCCACGAACAAGTCGGCCCGATCGGGGGCATAGACCATGACCTGCAGGATGTCGCCCGGAACAGGGACGCGCACGCGCACCACGGGGTCCGGCCCGACGTGCAGTGCGTGCAACTGGCGTGTATGCCACGCGATTTCATTGGCATCATGGCGCAGGAAGTACGCGACATCCAGTTGTGCCCAGAACGCATCCCGGCTTTCGTCACGCAGCCCCATGAGCCTGATTTCCGCAGCTGCGGCCTCTTTGCGCAAGGCAAGCACGGCATGGGCATCCGGCTGGGCGCCACCCAGCGCCTCGAGGGTTCTGTGATACAGCTCTTCGAGCAGCCGGCCTTTCCAGGCATTCCAGATCTGCGGCCCGGTGCCGCGAATGTCGGCAACCGTCAACAGGTAGAGCGCCGCGAGCCTGCGCTGCGATCCGACGCGCAGGGCGAACTCGTGGATGACGTCCGGGTCGCTGAGATCCTTTTTCTGCGCCACCCTGGACAGGGTCAGGTGCTCGCGCACGAGAAAATCCAGCAGTTGGGTGGCTGGGCGATCCAGGCCATGGCGGCGCGCAAAGCGCCGCACCTCGGCGGCCCCGAGGATTGAATGGTCTCCGCCACGCCCCTTGGCGATGTCATGGAACAGGGCGGCGACATACAACAGCCACGAGTCGTCCAGATCCGCCATCAACTGGCTGGCCAGCGGGTATTCCTGGGCGTGCTCGGGCTGCGTGAAGCGCCGCAGGTTGCGCACCACCATGAGCAGGTGCTGGTCCACGGTATAGGCGTGAAACAGATCATGCTGCATCTGGCCCACGATTCGACGAAACGGCGGCAGGTAGCGTGGCAGGATGTTCCACAAGGCCATGTCGCGCAAGGCATGCACAATGCCGCGTGGTTGCTGCAGAATCTGGAGAAAGATCTGGCGATGTCCGGGGTCTTCACGGAAATTGCGATCGATGCGCTGGCGGGCGTGCCACATGGCCCGCAGGGTGCCCGCCGTCATGCCCTGAAGGCGCGGATTCTGCTGCATCACCAGAAATGCCTTCAGCAGCAGCCCGGGCTGCTGCGCAAAGGCGTCTTCGTCCTTCAGAGCCAGGCGATCACGGCGTACGATGAAATCGTCGTCCAGGCCCAGATCCTCACCGCAGGGCAGGGGGAAGAGGCGCTCTTCGAGATTCAGCATGAGCAGGCGGTTCATCTGGCTGACGACATGGGCTGCCCAGTAGTACCGTTGCATCAGCAGCTCGCTCGCGCGCCTGGGTGGACACTCGACAAACCCGTACAGCTGGGCCAGACGCGGTTGCAGATCGAACAGTACCCGGTCTTCACGGCGTGCGCAGAGTATGTGCAGTTCGATGCGCAGCCGCTTGAAGGCCAGTTCGGCGCGACGCAGCGATCTGAACTCGGCTGCCGTCAGCAGGTCGGTTCGGGCGACTGCGCGCCAATCTTTGCCGTAGCCGGCGGCGCGCGCCAGCCACAGCAGAACCTGCAGGTCCCTGAGGCCACCCGGAGACTCTTTGCAATTCGGTTCGAGTGCATAGGGCGTATCCTGATGATGCGCATGGCGCTGCTGCATCTCGGCCCGCTTGTCCAGATAGAACTGGCGCGGGTTGAGTTCGGCCTGCAACTGGCTGGAGAAACGCCCGAAGAGCGCTCGGCTGCCCGCGAGCCAGCGCGCTTCCAGCATCGAAGTCTGCACCGTGATGTCGGCAGCGGCCAGCTGCCGGCACTGTTGCAGCGTGCAGACATTGTGTCCCGGTTCGAGACCTGCGTCCCACAGAGCGGCCACCAGCGCCTGGATGCGGGCCTGGGCCCCGGCATCGGCTGGCTGGTTCAACAGGATCAGCAGATCCAGATCCGAACCCGGGTAGAGTTCACCGCGGCCATACCCCCCAACCGCAGCCAGACAGGCGCCGGCCGGCAGGGGATAGTGGCCCAGCAGGGCCTTGACAGCCTCATCGGCAGCCAGCCGCAAGGCTCGCAGCAGGGTTTCTGGCCGCAGATGGTCGCGCCAGGCAGCCAATGCCTGGCTGCGGCGCTGCAGCAACCGGCTGCGAACTGCAGCGATTGCACCGTCCGGGCGCACAGGGTTCACGCAGTGCTGGATTGCTCTGCCAGGCGCGGCGGCGCCGGCATGCCTGGCGAGACCGTCAGCACTTCGTGGCCCGCGTCAGTCACCAGAACCGTGTGTTCCCATTGTGCGGACAGGCTGTGGTCGCGGGTGACCACTGTCCACTGATCGGCCAGTGTGCGGATTTCGCGCCGCCCTGCATTGATCATGGGCTCTATGGTGAAGATCATCCCTGGTTCCAGCCGCTGGCCGCTGCCGGGCTGGCCATAATGCAGCACCTGGGGATCCTGGTGGAAGCGCCGCCCGACCCCGTGGCCGCAATACTCGCGCACGACCGAGAAGCCCGCCCGTTCGGCGTGCTTCTGTATGGCGTGGCCGATGTCGCCCAGGGTGGCACCGGGGCGCACCTGGTGGATCCCCAGCCACATGCATTCGTAGGTTGTATCGATCAGGCGCCGCGCCAATATGGAGGGCTCGCCGACCTGGAACATGCGGCTGGTATCCCCGAACCAGCCATCCTTGATGATGGTGATGTCCATGTTCAGGATGTCGCCGTTCTTGAGTTTCCGGTCGCCCGGAATGCCATGACAGATGACGTGATTCACGGACGTGCAGATGGAGGCCGGATAGGGCGGATAACCCGGGGGCGCGTAGCCCACGGTTGCGGATTCGACCTTCAGTTCGTCGGTCAGGTATTGCATGCACAGTTCATCCAGCGTGCGTGTGGTGACTCCGGCCTTGACATGAGGCGCCAGATAATCGAGAACGCTGGCGGCGGCCTGGCATGCGGCACGCATCTGGTCGAGTTCGTGGGGGTCGGTGACGAGGGGAATCATGGGTGCTTGATCGTATGGTATTGGAAATGCTAGAATAACTGGCTTGGCACTTTTTGGCCAAGTTGCTTTTGAATAGCGTACCCTGGCCTTCCAAGGGTGTCTGATGCGGGTTCATGTTAGCCCCGGATACTGGCCAGGTACAAGACCGAACCCTTTTGGAGAATTTTCATGAGCCTCATGCGCGACATGCTCGAAGCCGGTGTCCACTTTGGCCACCAGACCCGTTTCTGGAACCCGAAAATGGCCGAATACATCTTCGGCCAGCGCAACAAGATCCATGTCATCAACCTCGAGCGCACGGTCGAGAAATACCTCGAGGCCGCCCAGTTCGTACGGCAGCTGTCGGCCCGCAAGGGCATCATCCTGTTCGTCGGCACCAAGCGGTCTGCCCGCGAACTCGTCGCAGCCGAAGCACAGCGCTGTGGCATGCCGTATGTCGACAGCCGCTGGCTGGGTGGCATGATGACCAACTTCAAGACGGTCAAGTCATCCATCAAGCGGCTCAAGGAAATGGAAACCCAGCTGGCAGATGGCGCGACCGAGCAGATGAGCAAGAAAGAAGCGCTCATGTTCGAGCGCGAAATGGCCAAGCTGAACAAGTCCATCGGTGGCATCAAGGACATGAACACCTTGCCCGACGCACTGTTCGTCGTCGATGTCGGCTATCACAAGATCGCCGTGGCCGAAGCCCGCACCCTGGGTATTCCAGTGGTGGGCGTGGTCGACACGAACCACTCGCCCGAAGGCATCGAGCACGTCATTCCCGGCAACGATGACTCCGCCAAGGCGATCGCCCTGTATGCCCACGGCATGGCCGACGCCGTGCTTGAAGGTCGCGAGCAGAGCCTGCATGGCCTGGTCGAGGAGCTCGCCGAAGGCGAAGAGTTCATCGAAGTCGAGACCGAAGAACCCGAGCAGGAATGACGTCCTGCATCCCGCGCCTGTAGGCCGCCGGGCTTGCACTCCGGCTACGGGCCCGGGCCGGCCATTGTGGCCGGCCCATGCACAGATCGAACAGGAGAACACAATGGCTCAAATCACTGCTGCCATGGTCAAACAATTGCGCGAAAAGACCGACGCGCCCATGATGGAATGCAAGAAGGCCCTGACAGAAGCCGCGGGCGATCTCGCTCGGGCCGAAGAGATTCTGCGGGTCAAACTGGGCAGCAAGGCGTCCAAGGCAGCGAGCCGGGTGACGGCCGAAGGTCTGATCGGCCTGCATGTGGCCGATGACCACAAGACGGGTGCGGTGGTCGAAGTCAACTGCGAAACAGACTTTGTGGCCAAGAATGAAGACTTCATCGCCTTCGTCGATGCACTGGCCCGGATCATCGCGGCGCGCAATCCCGCCGATGTCGATGCCCTGAATGCGCTCGCGATGGGTGAGGGGACCGTGGAAAGCACGCGCGCCGCCCTGGTTGGCAAGATCGGCGAGAACATGGCCGTGCGCCGGTTCCGCCGGTTCGAGACCTCTGATCGTCTGAGCAGCTATCTGCACGGCGGGCGGATTGGTGTACTGGTCGATTTCACGGGGTCCGATGAGGTCGGCAAGGATCTGGCCATGCACATTGCGGCATCCAGGCCGCGCGCCCTCGACGCAGGTGGCGTGGATCCGGCCCTGATCGCTGCCGAACGTTCCGTGGCCGAGCAGAAAGCGGCCGAGTCGGGCAAGCCGGCTGATATCGTGGCCAGAATGGTCGATGGGGCGGTGCAAAAATTCCTCAAAGAGGTTACGCTCCTGTCACAGCCGTTCGTCAAGAATGACAAACAGTCGGTCGAGCAGATGCTGAAGGACAATTCCGCTCAAATCAACCGCTATGCCCTGTTCGTCGTGGGCGAGGGCATCGAACGGAAATCGGAAGATTTCGCCGCCGAGGTGGCTGCCGCTGCGAGCGGGTCCTGACAGGAAAGCACTGCATGTCCACACCAGCCTATAGACGCGTCCTCCTCAAGCTTTCGGGCGAAGCGCTGATGGGGGGTGATCCTTTTGGCATCAACCGGGCCACCATCCTGCGCATGACCGAAGAGATCCATGAAGTGGTCTCGATAGGGGTGCAGCTGGCGGTGGTGATCGGTGGCGGCAACATTTTCCGTGGGGTGGCGCCTGGCGCGCAGGGCATGGATCGCGCCACGGCCGATTACATGGGCATGCTGGCCACGGTCATGAACGCGCTGGCACTGCAGGATGCGCTGAAGAATCATGGTGCAGATGCCCGCGTGCAGTCCGCCCTGAACATCGATCAGGTGGTCGAGCGCTATATTCGACCCAAGGCGTTGCGTTATCTCGAAGAAGGCAAGGTGGTGATCTTCGCGGCAGGGACCGGCAATCCGTTTTTCACGACCGATACCGCCGCCGCGTTGCGAGGTGCGGAGATCGGAGCCGAGGTCGTGCTGAAGGCCACCAAGGTCGACGGCATCTACAGCGCAGATCCCAACAAGGACCCTGGCGCCACGCGCTACGCGCGCATCAGTTTCGACGAAGCCATCGTGCGCAGGCTGGAAGTCATGGATGCCACGGCATTTGCCTTGTGCCGCGATCAGAAGCTGCCCATCAAGGTCTTCTCGATCAATAAACCCGGGGCCCTTCGGCGCGTCATCTGCGGTGACGACGAAGGCACCCTGGTCCAGGTATAGGATCCACCATGAATTATTCCGATATTTGCAATTCAGCCAGCGAGCGCATGGGGAAATCGATCGAGTCCCTCAAGACCAGTCTCGCAAAGATTCGCACGGGGCGTGCGCATGCAGGTATTCTCGATCATGTCCAGGTCGAATACTACGGTTCGCCCGTACCCGTCAGTCAGGTGGCCAATGTCACCGTGGTCGACGCCCGCAACCTGTCGGTTCAGGTCTGGGAAAAGGGCATGGCGGCCGTGGTCGACAAGGCCATACGCGAGTCCGATCTGGGGCTGAATCCGATCGCCATGGGCGACAACCTGCGGGTGCCCATGCCCGCGCTCACCGAAGAGCGTCGCCGTGATCTCACCAAGGTGGTGCGTTCCGAGGGCGAAGACGCCAAGGTGGCCGTGCGCAATCTGCGTCGCGAAGCGAACGAAGCGCTCAAGAAGCTTCTGAAGGACAAGGAAATCTCCGAAGACGACGAACGGCGCGGGCAGGATGAAGTACAGAAACGCACGGATCGTCATGTGGCCGAAATCGACCAGATCATCGCGCAGAAAGAAGCCGAGATCATGACGGTCTGACAGGCCACGGCATAGAATCCCTGCCCTATGAGCCCGGTCCAATCCTCTACCATGGCCGTGCTGGAAACCGGTTCGGTGCCCTGCCATGTGGCCATCATCATGGACGGCAATGGTCGCTGGGCGACGCAGCGGCGCCTGCCGCGCACGGCCGGGCACATGCGTGGTGTGCAGTCAGTGCGCCGCATCGTCGAAGCCTGTGGCCGACGCGGCGTGCGCTACCTCACGCTGTTTGCCTTCAGCACCGAGAACTGGCGCCGTCCTGCCGGCGAAGTCTCGTTGCTGATGCGGCTGTTCGTGCGCACGCTCGAAAAAGAAGCCGATCGCCTGCGCGAACAGGATGTGCGCCTGCGCGTGGTGGGCGAACTGAATGCGTTCGATGACCGGCTGCGCAACCTGATTGCCCAGGCCGAAGCGCTGACTTCGCAGTGCCAGGCCCTGACGCTGACCATTGCCGCCAACTATGGCGGCCGCTGGGATATCCTGCAAGCCATGCGCGCGATGCTCGCCGCGGATCCGGATCTTGCGGCCCGGCCACAGAACGTGGATGAGGCCGCGCTCAGCCCATGGTTGGCCATGGCCTATGCGCCTGAGCCCGATCTGTTCATTCGAACCGGCGGAGAGCAGCGCATATCCAATTTCCTGATTTGGCAACTGGCCTATACGGAGCTCTATTTCACCGACTGCTGGTGGCCGGATTTCGACGAAAGCGCGCTCGATCAGGCCTTCAGCTGGTACAGCCAGCGCGAACGCCGCTTTGGCCGCACCAGCGCGCAGCTGCCCGGTGCTGGACACTGAAGCGCGGCATGCTGAAACAACGACTCATCACTGCAACGGTCCTGCTGCTGATCCTGGGCGCTGCGATCATGGCACCGGGGCCATGGCCCATGCTCGTCCTGCTGGCAGTCATGATCTCCTGCGCCAGTTGGGAGTGGCTGCGGCTGGTGCCCTGCGGGCAGGCCTGCGCCCTGATTCTGGCACTCGGGCTGCTGATCCTGATGGGGGGGCTTTCTGCCAGCCTGCCGGGTGCCCAGCCCGCAACCGGGGTGCATGCCCACTGGGCCACCGCACTGCATCAGTCGGGCTGGACGCATGCCTTCGAAATCCTCGTGCTTCCTCTGGCGGTTTTGTTCTGGGTGGTTGCGGCACCGCGCATCCTGTGGCGCGTCGACGCAGGGGCCCTCTGGCAGGGTGGCCGCCCGGTGGTTCTGGGGGGGCTGCTGCTGCTGGCCACCTGGTATGCACTGGTGTGGTTGTTGATGCACCATGGGGCGGGCGCGCTCATCAGCCTGTGGGCGCTGGTCTGGGTCGCCGACAGCGCGGCCTATTTCGCGGGCCGGGCCTGGGGGCGGCACAAGCTGGCGCCCCGCATCAGCCCGGGCAAGACCCGCGAAGGGGCGCTGGCAGGGGTGGCGGCTGCGATCCTGTGGCTGTTCGCGACTGCAGCATGGTGGCCCGGCAGCTATGGCGAACTGCTGATGCTGAAGCGGGGTTGGGCCGTGTTGCTGCCCGCAGGGCTGATCCTGGCAGTCTGGTCGATCCTGGGGGATCTGTTCGAGTCCCTGCTCAAGCGCAGGGCCGGTGTCAAGGACTCGAGCCAGCTGCTCCCGGGGCATGGCGGGGTGTACGATCGTATCGATGCCGTGCTGCCCGTGGCACCTCTGGCCGTCCTGCTCCTTTCTTTTGGATGAACCATGCCCGCTCTGCAGCGTATCTGTATTCTTGGGTCCACCGGATCCATCGGCACCAGCACGCTGGATGTCATTGCGCGCCACCCGGGCCGGTTTGTGGTGCACGCCTTGAGCGCACACAGCCGGATCGAGGCTCTGGCGCAGCAGGCACGGGTTCACGCGGCGCGGATCGTGATCGTGCCCGATGCGGCGGCCAGACAGCGCTTTCTGCAGTCGTGGGTAGGGCCGCAGCCACGACCTGAAATCCGGGTCGGGGCCCAGGCACTGGCAGAAACCGCAGCTGAAGCCGATGTCACCACGGTGATGGCCGCCATCGTGGGCGCTGCGGGCCTGCCTGCCGCTTTGGCCGCAGCCCAGGCCGGCAAGCGGGTTCTGCTCGCCAACAAGGAAGCCCTGGTGGCAGCCGGTAGCCTGTTCATGCAGGCGGTACGCCAGTCTGGCGCGCAACTGCTGCCCATCGACAGCGAGCATAATGCCATTTTCCAGTGCCTGCCCCATAACGGGCATCGGGCGCGCGCCCCCAGCACGCCCCCGTCGGGGGTACGCAGACTGTTGCTGACGGCATCGGGCGGGCCATTGCGCCTGATACCGCTGGATCAGTTCGAAGCGGTGACGCCGGATCAGGCGTGCGCCCACCCGACGTGGCAGATGGGGCGCAAGATTTCGGTCGACTCGGCGACCATGGTCAACAAGGGCCTCGAGGTCATCGAAGCGCATTGGCTGTTTGCCATGCCGGCGCAGCAGATCCAGGTGGTGATCCATCCTCAGAGCGTGGTGCATTCCATGGTCGAATACGAAGATGGTTCGATCCTGGCGCAATTGGGACAGCCCGACATGCGCACACCGATTGCCTATGGGCTGGCCTATCCCGAGCGCGTGGACAGTGGCGTCGGCCTGCTCGAACTCACGCGTCTCGGGCGCCTGGACTTCGAACCCCCCGATATGCTGCGCTTTCCTTGCCTGCAGCTTGCCTTCGATGCCCTGCAGCTGGGGCAGGGCGCCTGCATCGCCATGAATGCGGCCAACGAAGTGGCTGTCGATGGCTTTCTTCGCGGTCACATTCGCTACACTGAAATCGCGCGTATCATAGAATCCTGTCTGGATGATGCCGCGTCCTTGCCCGGCACCGCGCCCGAGTCGCTGGACGAGGTGCTCGAACTCGACGCTCGGGCGCGACGCAGGGCTGTCTCGACCTCTCGCCTGCTCCAATGATGCCCCGATGCTTTTCACTCTGCTTGCCTTTGCACTGGCCCTGGGCCTGCTGATCACGTTTCACGAACTGGGTCATTACGCCGTGGCCCGCTGGTTCGGGGTGCGGGTCGAGCGCTTTTCAATCGGTTTTGGCCCTGTGCTGCTCAGCCGGCAGGATAGGCACGGCACGCAATGGGCCTTGTCGGCCATCCCCCTCGGGGGCTATGTGAAAATGCAGAACGAGCCCGAACCCGGCGCCAGCGCGGCCGAACGCCGGCAGGCATTCAACAGCCAGCCCCTTGCGCAGCGTGCAGCCATTGTGCTGGCCGGGCCCCTGGCCAATCTGCTGCTGGCGGTGTTTCTGTATGCCGGCCTGGCGGTCTGGGGTGCCCATGAACCCGTTGCTCTTCTCGGGGCGCCGCAAGCGGGCACGCCAGCGGCGCTGGCCGGAGTCCAGGCCGGTGACACGATCGAATCGGTGGGTGATCAGGCCATTGCCTCCTGGCCCCAGGCCCGCTGGGTGCTGAGCGAGCCCATCGCCACAGGGGGTGATGTCGTGCTGCAGCTGCGCACGGCGTCCGGGGGCGCACGCACGGCCCAACTGAAGCTGCCTGCCAATTCGATGGATCCGGAGCGTGGCGATCCTCTTCTGGCCGTCGGGCTGCAACTGCGGCCGCCGGCGGTGGTCCTGGGCGACGTGCAGCCAGGCGGAGCCGCCGAGCGGGCTGGCCTGCAACGTGCCGATAGAATATTGTCCGTTGCGGGCATCGAGGCCCCGGATCCACTTTCATTTGCCGAGCAGATCAGGGTGCACCCGGCGCAACCCGTGCCGCTGACCGTCGAGCGCGGTGATGTACGGCTCAGCCTGCCCATCACGCCCGATGCCGTACAGGAAGAAGGCCGCACCACGGGCCGGATCGGCGTCCTTTTGCTGGCGGATTTTCCCATGGTCCTGGTCCGCGAGGGCCCGCTCGAGGGCCTTGCGACCGGCCTGACCCGCACGCTCGAGCTGAGCGGGCTCACGCTGCGCATGATGGGGCGCATGCTGACAGGCGATATTTCGATCAGAAACATCACCGGGCCGGTCACCATTGCGGATTACGCCGGGCAGTCGGCCCGCATCGGGCTGGCCAGTTACCTGAACTTCATGGCACTGATCAGTATCAGCCTGGGGGTGCTCAATCTGCTGCCTGTTCCCATGCTGGACGGCGGGCATCTATTGCTATATGGTATCGAAGCATTGAGAGGCGGGCGGCCGTTGTCTGCGCAATTGCATGACACGCTGCAGCGGGTTGGCCTGAGCCTGGTACTGGGGCTGATGACCCTGGCCTTGTTCAATGATTTTCATCGGCTTTTCAGCTGATCGGGTTGTGACTTACAATCCCGCATCGGTATTGGAAACATTTTCTCATATTGCCGCCGCCAGACAGGAATCTCAGAATGCCGTTGATTCGTAAGCCCCTCTTGCCCAAGCGTGCCATTTCCCTGCTCCTGGCAGCCTTGCTGTCGCCGGCAGTGGCGTCGGCCTTCACGCCGTTCGTCGTCCAGGACATCCAGATCCAGGGCGTCGAACGGGTCGATCCAGGCACGATCTTCACTTATCTGCCGGTGCAGCCGGGGCAGACCTTCACGCAGGAAGAAGCCGCCACCGCCATACAGCAACTGTATGCGACCGGCTTTTTCAATGACGTGCAGATCAATGCCCAAGGTGGCGTTCTGGTCGTCACGGTCGAAGAACGGCCCACCATCGCGTCGGTGTCCTTCAATGGCATGCGCGAATTCGACGCCAAGGAAATCACCAAGGCGTTGATGCAGGTGGGCTTCGGCCAGGGCCGCATTTTCGATCAGGCCATGCTCGAACGGGCCACTTTCGAAATCAAGCAGCAGTACCTGTCCAAGGGCAAGTATGGCGTGCAGGTGGCACCCATCACCACGCCGCTGCCACGCAACCGGGTCGGGGTGTCCTTCGATATCTTCGAGGGCGATGTCGCCACCATAGACAAGATTGAATTCATCGGCAATGAAGCCTTTTCCGACGGTACCCTCGAAGACGAACTCGAGCTCACCACCGGCGGTTTCATGACCTGGTATACCGGTACGAACAAATACTCGCGCGAAAAGCTCGAAGGCGATGTCGAGCGCCTGCGTTCGTTCTATCTCGATCGCGGCTACCTCGAATTTTCCATGGAGCCCCCGCAGGTCACCATTTCGCCCAACCGTGAAAACATCTACGTCACGTATTCGCTGCATGAGGGCCAGCCGTACACCATCGCCGGGGTCGATCTGGCCGGTGACCTCCTGGGGCTGCAGGACCAGCTCCAGACCCTGATCACCATCAAGCCCGGCGAACTGTTTTCTGCCGACAAGACCAACAGGGATGCCAAGGCGATCACCGAGTATCTGGGTTCGCTGGGCTACGCATTTGCCAACGTCAACCCCAGCCCGTCGCTCGATTCCGAAGACCATACCACCCAGCTCACGTTCTATATCGACCCCGGCCGGCGCGTGTACGTACGGCGCATCAATGTGGGCGGCAATACGCGCACGCGCGACGAGGTCGTACGCCGCGAAGTCCGCCAGCAAGAGGCCGCCTGGTACGACGGCTCGAGCATCAAGCTCTCCAAGGAACGCGTCGACCGGCTGGGTTTCTTCAATGATGTCGACATCACCACCGAACCCGTGCCCGGGGCACCGGATCAGGTCGACGTCAACATCGACGTCAAGGAAAAACCCACCGGCATGGTCAGCCTCGGGGCAGGGTACAGCTCGACCGACCGGCTGCTGCTCTCGGCTGGCATCAGCCAGGACAACGTCTTCGGCAGTGGCAACTCATTGTCCCTGAACGTCAACACCAGTGCGACCAATCGGGCCCTGGTGATTGCGCATACCAACCCCTACTGGACCAAAGACGGCATCAGCAAGACCACCTCGCTGTACTACCGGCGCACGACCCCCTACGACGTCTCCGACCGGGACGACTCGGGGTGGTATACGGTCGAATCCATGGGTCTGGGCTTCAATTTCGGCGTGCCCATCTCCGAAGTCGACCGCATCTTTGCCGGGCTGACATTCGAGCGCAATTCGCTCAAGGACATCCGTAACTGCAATCCGGGCTATCCGGGGGTCAATTGCGGGGTCAGTGACCCCGCACCGTGGGCGTATCAGCAATTCGTGGACACCTACGGCGACACCACCAACGCGGCCATCCTCAGCCTGGGCTGGGCCAAGGACACGCGAGACAGCGCAGTGGCGCCCAAGAAAGGCAGCTTCACGCGCCTGTCTGCAGACATCTCCACGATGGATCTGCGCTACTACAAGCTCAGCGCGCAGCAGCAGTATTACTGGCCACTCGGCCGCGCCTTCACCTTTGCGGTCAATGGCCAGGTCGACTGGGCCAAGACATACGGCAGCAGCGGCAAGGGCTTCCCAGTGATCAAGAACATGTACGCAGGGGGCATCGGTTCGGTGCGTGGCTATGAAGGCGCCTCGCTGGGCCCGCGCGATCCGCTCACCAATACCTACCTTGGGGGCTCGCGACGTATCGTGGGCAATGTCCAGCTCTATCTGCCATTCCCGGGTGCGTCGCGTGATCGCACGCTGCGCTGGTTCGTGTTCGGCGACATCGGTCAGGTCGACACCACCGACGGTACACCCTGCTATCAGGGCGAGTACAACCAGGTGGCCGATCCGTGCGGCTGGAAATACTCCGCGGGCCTTGGCCTGTCCTGGGAATCACCACTGGGGCCCTTGCAGCTCTCCTTCGCACGTGCCCTGAATGCAAAGGAAGGCGACAAGAAACAGGCGTTCCAGTTCCAGATCGGCACCGGCTTCTGATTCACCCCATTTAATGGCACAATAACCCTCTTTGCAGCCGTTCATACAGGTAATTCATATCATGCTTCTTTCTGGTCTGACCGTCTCTGATGCCATTCAGCGCACCGTGCATCATCATCGGGCGCTCATTGTGGCTGCCGTCATTGGGCTGGCGGCCTCATTCTCTGTGCCGGTGCATGCCGAAGGCACAAAGATCGGCTTCGTCAGCACCGAACGTATTCTGCGCGACTCCAAACCTGCCAAGGCAGCCCAGACCAAGATCGAGGCCGAGTTCAAGAAGCGCGATCAGGATCTCCAGGCCCTGGCCGACAAGCTGCGCAACGAAGCCCAGAAGCTCGACAAAGATGCACCCGTGTTGTCCGAATCCGATCGCATCCGGCGCCAGCGCCAGTTGCAGGACATGGACTCCGACCTGCAGCGCAAGCGGCGCGAATTCCAGGAAGACTTCAACCGGCGCCGCAATGAAGAATTTTCGACCATTGTCGAGAAGGCCGATGCAGCCATCAAGAAAATCGCCGAACAGCAAAACTACGACCTGATCATTCAGGATGCGGTCACGGTCAGCCCTCGCGTCGACATCACGGATCAGGTCATTTCAGCCTTGGGCGGTTGATTTCCCATGCCGGTGCTGCTTGTGCCCGAGCGGGCTCCGGCTCTTGGCCAGTTGCTCGAGGCGGCCGACACAGTCGGCCTGAATCCTGCCATTCTGACGCTTTCCGGGCAACGGGCCCGCCCTGACCAGGTCCGCATTGCGGGAATCGGCTCGCTGGCGTCCTCCGGGCAATGGGAAATCAGCTTTCTTTCCAATCCCCGGCTTCAGGATCAGCTGCCAGCCTGCGCGGCCGCTGCGGTCATTCTTCGGCCCGAAGACTGGGATGCCTACCGCCACCAGTACCCCGACCCGCCGGCCTGGGTGCCCGTTCTTTGCCCTCAGCCCTATCTGCTGTACGCTTTGCTGGCACAATGGTTCGACCAGCACAGGCTGGCGGGCCTGCCACAAGGCATACACCCCACGGCCATCATCAGCCCCGAGGCGGTGCTGGATTCCGGCGTGCACATCGGGCCACTGGCCGTCATAGAAGCCGGCGTCAGCATGGGTTCCGGGGTTCGGATCGGAGCAGGCTGTGTCATTGGCACGGGCTGCTCGATCGGCGCCGACAGTCTGCTGCATGCTCGTGTCACGCTGTATCACGACGTTCACATCGGCGCACGGGCCGTACTGCATTCCGGGGTGGTGCTCGGCGCAGATGGTTTCGGGTTTGCGCCCGATCAGCGAAACCCGGGCGCGTGGGCCAAGATCGCGCAACTGGGTCGGGTCGTTCTGGGCAATGACGTTGAAATCGGCGCCAATACGACCATAGACAGGGGGGCCATCGAAGATACGGTCCTTGAAGATGGCGTCAAGCTCGATAATCAGATCATGATAGGTCATAATTGCCGCATCGGTGAGCATACGGCCATGGCCGGCTGTGTCGGTGTGGCCGGTTCGACCACCATGGGCAAGCGATGCATGATCGGGGGAGCGGCCATGATCGGTGGCCATCTCACCCTTGCCGATGACGTACACATATCCGGCGGCACGACGGTCATGTCCGACATCTCGAAACCCGGTCGCTATACCAGCATCTACCCATTGGCCGAACATGCCAGTTGGCAGCACAATGCGGCAGTCATCGGGCAACTTGCACAGTTGCGCAGGCGCCTGCGCGCCACCGAGCGACAGGCGGCCACATGGCAGCCCGCGCAAAACCGTCAGGATTCACGATAATGGAACTCGATATCAAAGACATCATGGAGCGGCTGCCCCACCGGCAGCCGATGCTGCTCGTGGATCGCGTGCTCGAGATGGACCCGGGCAAGAGCATCGTGGCCATCAAGAATGTCACCTACAACGAGCCATTCTTTCAGGGGCATTTCACCCATCATCCGGTGATGCCCGGGGTGCTCATCATCGAGGCACTGGCCCAGGCGGCCGCGCTCTTTTCCTTTGCCGATGCCGGGGCCCCGAACCTGGTCAGTACCAAGGTGGCCTACTATCTGGTGGGTGTCGATGGGGCGCGTTTCAGGCGGCCTGTGGTGCCTGGCGACCAACTGCGCATGGAAGTCTCGGCCGACAAACTGAGCCGATCGATCTGCAAATACACCGCCGTGGCCAAGGTCGACGACCATATCGTGGCCGAGGCCAAGATCATGTGTGCGGTGCGCATTCTGGAGGAATGATGGGTGTGATCCAGATCCACCCTACGGCCATCGTGGCGCCCGGTGCCGTGCTGGAGCCGGGCGTTTCAGTAGGGCCATACAGTCTGATCGGTGAACACGTATCCATTGGCGCAGGAACGCGCATAGGGTCCCATTGTGTCATCGACGGGCAGACCCGCATAGGGCCCGACAACCACTTCTACCGGTTCTGCTCGATCGGGGGCATTCCTCAAGACAAGAAATATGGTGGCGAGCCCACGGCACTCGAAATTGGCGCCGGCAATACCTTTCGCGAGTATGTGACGATCAATACCGGCACGGTCCAGGACGTCGGCACGACCCGCCTGGGTGATGACAACTGGATCATGGCCTATGTACATATCGCACATGATTGCCAGGTTGGCAGTCATGTCGTCATGGCCAACGGGGTGCAACTCGCGGGCCACATCCACGTGGGGGATTGGGCCATACTGGGCGGGCTGTCGGCGGTGCATCAGTTCGTGCGCATTGGGGCGCACGCGATGGTGGGCGGCACGAGCACGATCCGGCAGGACATCCCGCCGTACATGATCGGCGCCGGGGATCCTTTCCGGCCGGTTGGCATCAATGCCGAAGGGCTGGGCAGACGCGGCTACACGCCTGCCGAGATCCTGGTGCTGAAGCAATGCTACAAGATCCTGTATCGACGCCAGCTCAATGTCGAGCAGGCCATCCCGGTGCTCGAGGCGCTGCAGGTGGACCACCCTGACGAAAGGGTGGCCGTCCAGGCCCTGATCGATTTCCTGCAGGCTTCGGAGCGCGGAATTGTCCGCCCATGATCCGGCGCACGGCAAGCCCCTCTGTTCAGGCCGGGACGGATGTCAACTTGCGTGGCGTTCTGGTCGCGGGCGAGCCCTCGGGTGACCTGCTGGCCGCCAGGCTCATTGCCGGCCTGCGCAGCAGCGTCGACGCGCTCCAGCTGGCCGGCATAGGCGGGCCTGCAATGCAGGCAGCCGGCTTGCAGACCTGGCATTCCATGGATGCGCTGGCCGTATTCGGCTATGTTGATGCGCTGCGTCGCGCGCCTGGCCTCATCCGTACATGGGGCAATACGCGCCGACAGGCCATCGAATTCAGACCGGATGTCTTTGTGGGGGTGGATGCACCCGACTTCAATCTGCGTCTCGAGGAACAGCTGCGGCGGCGGGGCATCCCTACGGTTCACTTCGTCGGCCCCTCGATATGGGCCTGGCGTTACGAGCGCATTCATCAGATCCGGCGCGCGGTGTCCCATATGCTGGTGCTGTTTCCATTCGAGGTCGATCTCTATCGGCGCGAAGGGGTGCCGGTGACCTATGTGGGTCATCCCCTGGCTGAACTGATTCCAATGGCGCCTGACCGCAGCGCCGCGCGAACCTGTCTGCGGGTCGATCATGAGGTGCGTGTGCTTGCGCTCATGCCGGGCAGCCGGGAATCCGAAATCCGCCTTCTGGCGCCCAGATTCCTGCAGGCCGTGCAGCACCTGCAACGGCAGGATCCAGATCTGCAGGTCCTGGTGCCCATGGTCAATCAGGCCCGCAAGGCACAGTTCGAGTCCATTCTCGCCCGATACCCCATCCAGCACTGTCGTCTGCTCCAGGCGCCGGGCGCAACACCAATCGAGCCGCCGGCATCATCCGACCCCTGCCATCCCCGGGCGCAGTCCAGGCCAGCTGGAGCGCAGCCTGCATGGCCGGTCGGCTGGCAGGCCATGGCCGCGGCGGATGCGGTACTGGTGGCCAGTGGTACGGCCACCCTCGAAGCGGCCCTGTTCAAGCGGCCGATGGTGATTTCATATGTGCTTTCGCCCTGGATGCGGCGTATCATGGCCTGGAAGTCCGGTCAGCAGGCGCCCAGCCTGCCCTGGGTTGGCCTGCCCAACATCCTCGAACGCGATTTCGTCGTCCCTGAACTGCTGCAGGATGCGGCCAGCCCCGAAGCGCTGGCCCAGGCGGTCTGGGCGGCGCTCACTGACAAGGCCCTCATCCAGCGCACGGTGCAGCGTTTCGGTAGGCTGCACCATGCTCTCAGCCGCGACACGCCGCGGCTTGCCGCGCAGGCCATCCTGGAGGTCGCTCATGGCACATGAAACCGATCTGCTGGACCTCGACCCGTATCCGTGCGCAGCCGAATGGCTCGCCGGCGTCGATGAAGCGGGGCGGGGCCCCTTGGCTGGCCCGGTGTTCGCCGCCGCCGTGATTCTCGATCCGGCGCACGGTATCGAAGGCCTGGCGGATTCAAAAAAATTGTCACCGGGCCGGCGCACGCAACTGGCAGGCGAGATCCGTTTCAAGGCCCTGGCGTGGGCCGTGGCCAGTGCCAGCGCTCTGGAGATCGATCGCATCAATATCCTGCAGGCCACCTTGCTGGCCATGCTGCGGGCCGTACACGCCCTGTCTCGTGTGCCGGAACACGTACTGGTCGATGGCAATCGCTTGCCGCGTGGCCTGCCTTGCCCGGCCGCCTGTCTGATCGGGGGTGACGCCCGGGTGCCGGCGATCTCTGCAGCATCCATTCTGGCCAAGACCGCCAGAGATGCCTATTGCCAGGTGCTCCACGAGCAGTACCCCGAGTATGGCTTTGATGCTCACAAAGGCTATGGCACGGCACGCCATCTGGCCAGCCTGCTTCGTCATGGGCCCTGTCCGGAGCATCGGCGCAGCTTCAGGCCGGTACGCGAAGCCATGGGCGCGCCGAGCCTGGCTCGGTCAATGTCCGAACCAGAGCCGGATTCAGGGCCAGAACGGGATTCAACGCCCGGGCCGGAGCCAGGGGCATGAATGGTTCGCCGCCTGTTCGTCGGGTTCATTCACGTGACAATCCTGACTATCGATTGTGCCTGCGCCTGGCGCGTGGCAAGCCGCCCCGTCATGAGCGCCGGGTGCTGCTCGAAGGGCTTCACCTGTGTCAGGCATGGCTGGCGCACCAGGGCAGGCCCGAGCTGGTGCTGGCTGGCCAGACGGCCCTCGCCACAGCGGCTGTCCAGGCCCTGTGGCAGGCTGCGGCGGCGGCCCCCCGAGTCATTCTCGATGACGCCCTTGGTGGCGCATTGTCACAGGTGCCTGAAGGCCCGGCCCTGTTTTTCCTTGTCGAGCCGCCCAGGCCGATCGTCCCTGGCCGGATTCGCCAGACCTGCCTGTGGCTCGACCGGGTCCAGGATCCCGGCAATCTGGGTACCCTGCTGCGTACGGCCGCTGCAGCAGGGCTGGGTCAGGTGTTCCTGTCCGAAGGCTGCGCCGCAGCCTGGTCGCCCAAGGTGCTGCGCAGCGGGCAAGGTGCCCATTTTGTGCTCGAACTGTACGAAAACCTTGATCTGTCGGCTCTGTTGCCCCGTCTGGACGTGCCGCTTGCGGCCACCACGCTGCAGGGGGGCCGCAATCTGTACTCCCAGGACCTGCGCCCGTGCTGTGCCTGGCTGTTCGGCAACGAAGGCCGCGGCGTGTCGCCCGAGCTCATGCAACAGTCGCAATGGCGTCTGTGGATCCCCCAGGCCGCCCGGGTGGACTCCTTGAACGTGGCCGCTGCCGCTGCCATCTGCCTGTTCGAGCAGCGCCGCCAGCGTGAGGCCAATCAGTAGCTCATCCGCTCGAGGCCGACTTCGTCGAGGATCTTGGTGGAAATCTCTTCGATGGAACGCGTCGTGGTGGACAGCCACGGGATGCCTTCCATGCGCATCAGGCGTTCTGCGTCCGCGACTTCCTCGCGGCACTGCTTGAGGGATGCGTACTGGCTGTTGGGCCGGCGCTCATTGCGCACCTCGGCAAGGCGTTCGGGCTGGATGGACAGGCCAAACAGCTTGCGCCTGAAGGGCAGCAGCGTGGCAGGCAGGGCAGCGCGGTCGAAATCTTCGGGGATCAGTGGATAGTTGGCCGCCTTCACGGCGTATTGCATGGCCAGGTAGAGGCTGGTGGGGGTCTTGCCGCAGCGCGAGACACCGATGAGAATCACGTCGGCCTGTTCGAGGCCATGCACATACTGCCCGTCATCATGGGCCAGGCTGAAATTGATGGCTTCGATCCGGCTGTTGTATTGCTTGCTCAGGCCGTTGGTATGGGAACGCCCCACGGACTGGCTGGCCTTGGCCCCCAATACCTCTTCGAGATGCTGCACGACCGTGCCGAACAGGTCCATGAAAATGCAGGGCGCTGCGCGGATGCGGTCGGCGATGTCCGAATCCACCAGCGTGCTGAATACCAGTGGCAGCGGGCCACCGGAATCGGCCTGGCGTGCAATGCGGCGCGCGACCGCCTCGGCCTTTTCGGTCGAATCGACAAAGGGCAGGCGGACGGCCTGGAAGTTGATGGATTCGAACTGTGACAGTACAGCGTGGCTGAATGTTTCGGCTGTGATCCCGGTGCTGTCGGAGACGATGAAAACAGTTTGCTCAAGGGGTTCATCGCTCATGGCGGGCTCAGCCATCCTGTCGTAGAAAAGGTACAATCGCGAAGGTTACCAGTCCCCAGAGGAGCTGGCAAGGCAGGTTTGCCGGGCGCATACCAGGGTCGCAGCAGGCATCGGCCTTGCAGCGTGTGCGCCAGGCAAACACGCTTTATTCCATCTCAAGGGTGACACCATGTCATATGTCGTATCGTTCGAGCAGCTCCGCATGGCGGATGTGGACTCGGTAGGAGGCAAGAACGCTTCACTGGGTGAAATGATCAGCCAGCTGGCCGATGCAGGGGTCAGGGTACCCGGGGGGTTTGCCACCACGGCCGAAGCATTCCGTGAATTCCTCCAGGCGTCGAATCTGGCCGGGCGCATCAACGCCCGGCTCGATGCGCTGGATGCCGATGACGTCCGCGAACTGGCCACGGTGGGTGCAGAAATCCGCCAGTGGATCATGGATACGCCGCTGCCCGCAGCGTTCGAACAGGCCGTCCGCGACGCTTTTGCGCAACTCGACACCGACGGCCGGGGTTCGTTTGCCGTGCGCTCATCGGCCACGGCCGAAGACTTGCCGGATGCATCATTTGCCGGCCAGCAGGAAACCTTCCTGAACGTGGTGGGGATCGACGACATCCTCGAAAAGATCCACCATGTATTCGCCTCGCTGTACAACGACCGGGCCATTTCCTACCGGGTGCACAAGGGCTATGCGCACGCCGATGTGGCCCTTTCGGCCGGCATCCAGCGCATGGTGCGGGCCGACAGGGGCAGCGCCGGGGTGATGTTCACCCTGGACACCGAGTCCGGCTTCAAGGATGTGGTGTTCATCACATCATCCTATGGTCTGGGCGAAACCGTGGTGCAGGGCTCGGTGAACCCCGATGAATTCTATGTCTTCAAGCCCTCGCTGGCCAAGGGCCATTATCCGATCATCAGTCGGCGCATTGGCTCCAAGCTCATCAAGATGGAGTTCGACGAGCAACGCGAATCCGGCCATGCCGTGCGTACCGTCGAGGTGCCGGCCTCAGAGCGCAACCGCTATTCTCTCAGCGACCAGGAAATCATCGAGCTCGCCCGCTATGCAACCATCATCGAAAATCATTACGAACGCCCCATGGACATCGAATGGGGGCGCGATGGGGTCGATGGCAAGCTGTACATCCTGCAGGCCCGGCCTGAAACCGTGAAATCCCGGCAGGTGCAGCACGAAGTACAAGAGCGCTATCGTCTGAAGGCCAGTGGTGAAGTTCTCATCACCGGGCGGGCCATCGGGCAGAAGATCGGGGCGGGCACGGTGCGCGTCGTGGCCGATGCCTCCGAAATGGATCAGGTGCGCCCGGGCGACATCCTGGTGACCGACATGACGGATCCCAACTGGGAACCCGTCATGAAAATCGCCTCGGCCATTGTCACCAACCGCGGTGGCCGCACCTGTCATGCCGCCATCATCGCACGCGAGCTGGGCATCCCGGCCGTGGTGGGCTGTGCCAATGCCACCCAGGTGCTCCAGAACGGCCGCGAGGTCACGGTGTCCTGTGCAGAAGGCGACGAAGGCCGCATCTACGATGGCCTGATCGAAACCGAAATCGAAGAAGTGCGCTGGGGGCAGATGCCCGACATCGATGTCAAGATCATGATGAACGTGGGCAACCCGCAGCTCGCGTTCGATTTTTCGCAGATCCCCAACAACGGTGTGGGGCTCGCGCGGCTCGAGTTCATCATCAACCACAATATCAACGTGCACCCCAAGGCGGTACTCGACTACCCGAACGTCGACAGCGACCTCAAAAAGGCCGTCGAATCGGCTGCGCGCGGCTATGCAAGCCCACGCGCATTCTTCGTCGAGAAACTGGCCGAGGGCGTGGCCACCATAGGCGCGGCATTCTATCCAAAGCCGGTCATCGTCAGGCTGTCCGACTTCAAGTCCAACGAATACCGCAAGCTGGTGGGCGGGTCGCGCTACGAGCCCGAAGAAGAAAACCCCATGCTGGGTTTTCGTGGGGCATCCCGCTACGTCTCCGACGATTTCGCCGAGTGCTTCCGCATGGAATGCGAAGCCCTCAAGAAGGTGCGCGATGACATGGGCCTGACAAATGTCGAGATCATGGTGCCTTTCGTCCGTACGCTCGGGCAGGCCCGGCGTGTGGTCGATGAACTCGCCCGCCATGGGCTCAGGCGCGGCGAAAACGGCCTGCGTCTCATCATGATGTGCGAGATTCCATCCAATGCCATCCTGGCCGAAGAATTCCTGCAGTTCTTCGACGGGTTCTCGATTGGTTCCAACGACATGACGCAGCTCACCCTGGGGCTGGATCGGGATTCGGGCATGGAACTCCTGGCGGCAGATTTCGACGAGCGCGACCCTGCGGTGCGATTCATGCTCAGCCGGGCCATCCAGGCGTGCCTGAAAGCGGGCAAATACGTGGGCATCTGCGGCCAGGGGCCCAGCGATCATCCGGATCTGGCATTGTGGCTGCGCGATGAGGGTATCTTGTCAATGTCGCTGAATCCGGATACAGTGATCAGCACCTGGCAGCGCCTGGCCATCCCGGCAACAGCGGCCTGACAAGGCGTTCCATCCCATGTCATTTCATGCCCTGATTTCTTCGCCTCTCGGTGCTGTTCTGCTCAGGGCAGACAGCGCCGGGCTTGCGGGGCTCTATTTTGCCGACCAGGCCGACTGCCCTCGGGTGTCGGGCCTCGAGCGCCCGGCAGCCCCTGCAGGCCGGCCAGCCGATGGCATGCACGAAGGGCAGCGCCTGCAATCGTTCCGGGTGCTCGAACCGGGGCAGGCAAGGCAGTCCGGTGCGCATTGCGCCCACGGCATGGCGCTGCCCGTATCGTCGGGTGTCCGTCTCATCGAGGCCGAAGATACGGTGCCGCAGCCCGTTCTCGGGCTTTTTCGGCAGGCCGAAAAAGAACTGGGCGAATATTGGGCCGGCCAACGGCGCAGCTTCGATCTTCCTCTCGCGGCACAAGGTACCGGGTTCCAGAAAAAAATCTGGGAAGCCCTGCTGGCCGTGCCCTACGGCAGTACCCTGTCATATGGCGAACTGGCCCGGCGGGCCGGCTTCAGTGCGCGCCATGGGCGGGCCACAGGGGCGGCAGTCGGCAGCAACCCGATCAGCATCATTATTCCGTGCCACCGGATCCTGGCGAGCAACCGCACGCTCAATGGCTACGGCGGCGGGCTTGAACGCAAGTTGCGTCTTCTGCAACTCGAGGGCCTGCCCGTTCGGGCGCCGGGCTGAGCACCGATCGCGCCCTGGCACGGGGCGCCGGCATCAGTTCTGCCGCCAGGCCCGCGATGGGCCACGGGGCCCGGCTGCGAGCTCAGCCCGTCTTGTGCTGGCGCGTGTCATGTTTCATCAGGCGCTCTTTTTCGCGCGCCCAGTCCTTGTCTCGTTGGGTGCTGCGCTTGTCATGCAGCTTCTTGCCACGCCCCAGACCGAAATCCAGCTTGATGCGCCCCTTTTTGTAGTGCAGGTTCAGCGGCACCAGGGCATAGCCGCGCTGTTCGACCTTGCCGATTAATTTGCTGATTTCGTGGGCGTGCAGCAGCAGCTTGCGGGTCCGGGTGGCATTGGGGTGTACATGGGTGGACACGGTCGGCAGCGGGCTCACGTGCATGCCCAGCAACCAGAGCGCCCCGTCACGCACGATGACGTAGCTTTCCTTGAGTTGTACGTGGCCGGCGCGGATGGCTTTGACCTCCCAGCCCTCGAGTACGAGACCGGCCTCGAAACGCTCTTCGATGAAGTAATCGTGGGTAGCCTTGCGATTCTCTACAATGCTCATGAAACCTTCCCTGGCCGGGGTGGGTAAAATCCTGTCATTCTATCCCATCCATACGGACCCAACCTGCGCATTCCATGCCTTCGATTCAACGCTCTGTCCTGGTGCCATTTCGATGTGAACAGATGTTCGACCTGGTGGCCGATGTGGCCCGATACCCGGAATTCATGCCGTGGTGCGGTGGCGCACGGGTCCATTGGAAGAACGATACCGGCATGCAGGCTACGGTCGACATCCACTTTGCCGGCATCCGTCAGAGCTTCACCACCCGCAACGATCACGATTACCCCCGCCGCATTGTGTTTCACCTGGTTGACGGGCCTTTTTCAAGGCTGACCGGGTACTGGACGTTCGAAGCCCTGGGCACGGATGGCTGCAAGGTGTCCTACATCATGGAATACGCGTTTTCCAGCCGGGCCCTGTCGGCAGTCGTCGGGCCGGTGTTCAATCGTATTGCCAGCAGTTTCATCGACTCGTTCACCCGGCGTGCCCATGACGTGTACAGAACCTGAAATACGCATCCATTTCGCCTTTGCAGCGCCAACCCGGCTCTGGCGCCAGAGCCTTTGTCTGCCGGCCGGGACGACGGTGGCCGAGGCGCTGGCCCAGAGTGATTTTGTACGCGAGTTTCCCGAATTCACCGACCATTTTCCAGCGATCGGCATTTACGGCGAATCATGCACGGGGCAGCGCGTCCTGGTCGACGATGATCGCATCGAACTGTACCGCCCCCTGGTGTTCGATCCGCTCGAAACCCGCCGCAGGCGCGCTGGACAGCGCCGCCAGATGCGTTCGGCAGCCCGGCCTGACGGTACACCGACCCGGAGCGGGGCAAGCCCTGCCGGCCAAGGCGATGAAGCCATCCGAACGGCGCAAAACGCCAAGTGTGATGGGGATGATCCGGTGGTACAGTAAGGCCTGAACCCGACTGGCAGAGCCCGAACTCAGGAGACACGACCCATGGATTTCCGTCTTAGTGATGAACAACTGGCATTCGCCCAGGCCGCGCGCGAATTTGCGCAGGGCGAACTGGCCCCTCATGCCGCGACCTGGGACGCCGAGCAGATCTTTCCCAAAGAGGCCTTTGCCAAGGCGGGCGAAATGGGTTTCTGCGCCATGTATGCCAGTGAGGAGATCGGTGGCCTTGGCCTGCCCAGGCTGGATGCCACGCTGGTCTTCGAAGAAATGGCGGCTGTCGATCCTTCTACGGCGGCCTTCGTCACCATCCACAACATGGCCACCTGGATGATCGGGGCCTGGGCGCAGCCTTCGGTGCGCGATCACTGGGGGCCTCAGCTGGCCACGGGCGCGAAGCTGGCATCCTACTGCCTGACCGAGCCCGGTGCGGGCTCGGATGCCGCATCACTCACGACCAGCGCGCGGCGCGAAGGCGGGCATTACGTCCTCGACGGATCCAAGGCATTCATCTCCGGCGGGGGGGAAACCGACGTCATGGTGCTCATGGCCCGCACCGGCGGCCCCGGGCCCAAGGGCATTTCGGCTTTCGTGGTGCCGGCCGACCTGGAGGGCATCACGTACGGTCGCAAAGAGCGCAAGATGGGCTGGAACAGCCAGGCCACCCGCCCGATCACCTTCGAGAACGTGCGCATCCCGGTCGAGAATCGCCTGGGTGAAGAAGGTGAGGGCTTTCGCTTTGCCATGAAAGGGCTGGATGGCGGGCGCATCAATATTGCAAGCTGCTCGGTGGGGGCGGCACAGGGGGCCTACGAAACGGCGCGCCGCTACATGCACGAACGGCGCCAGTTCGGCCAGCCCCTGGCTGATTTCCAGGCGCTGCAGTTCAAGCTGGCCGACCTGCTCACCAACATCGTGGCCTCGCGCCAAATGGTCCGGCTGGCGGCCAGCAGGCTCGACGAATCAGACCCTTCAGCCACCGCCTACTGTGCCATGGCCAAACGCCTGGCCACCGACCTGTGCTTCCAGTCCTGCTTGGATGCGCAGCAGATCCTGGGTGGCTATGGCTACCTCAAGGACCATCCCCTCGAGCGTCTCGTGCGTGATTCCCGCGTGCATCAGATCCTCGAGGGCACCAATGAAATCATGCGTGTCATTGTGGCACGTCATATTCTTACTCAAGAGGCAGATTTGCGATGAATGATTCCGTATTGTTCGAAGAACTCACCAGCCATTCGGGCAAGCGCATCGGTGTGGCCACCCTGAACCGCCCGGAGACACTCAACGGGTTATCACTCGAGATGTGCCAGCTGCTCGACGCCCGGCTGGTGGCATGGCAGGCCGATCCTGCGGTGGTGGCGGTCGTCATGCGGGGGGCGGGCGACAGGGCGCTTTCGGCGGGCGGCGACCTGCACGGGCTGTATCGCGGCATGCTGGATGCTCCGGACGGGGATGCCTGGGCCATTCCGGCTGCGCGCGACTTTTTCTCTACGGAATATCGTCTTGACTACCGCATCCATACGTATGCCAAACCCATCCTGTGCTGGGGCAGCGGCATAGTCATGGGCGGTGGGGTCGGGCTACTGCAGGGGGCCAGCCATCGGGTGGTCACCGAAACCACCCGCTATGCCATGCCTGAAATCACCATCGGCCTGTATCCGGACGTCGCGGGCACGTGGATGCTCGCACGCATGCCTCGCGGCATCGGCCTTTTCCTCGCACTCACGGGTGCCCAATTGGGGGCATCCGACTGCCTGCATTACGGCCTGGCCGACTACATGCTGCCGGCCACATCGGGGGCAGACCTGTTGCGCGGTCTGCAGGCACTGCACTGGGACGCCGATTCCGGTGCCCATGCAGCGCAGGTCGACGCATTGCTCGATGGCCTGCAGGCGGCTCCCGATGCGTCCGGCCCGTTGCAGGCACACGCCGCACTGATCCGCCAGATCTGCAATCGGGCCGATCTCGGGGTCATTGCCCAGGGCATCGAGGCCCTCAAGGCTCATGAAGACCCCTGGTTGCAGCGCGCGGCCAAAACGTTCCTGGCAGGCTCGCCCGGATCCGCACGCCTGAGCATGGCTTTGCTCGAACACGCGCGTCATGCTTCGCTGGCCGACGTCTTTCGCACCGAGTTCGTCGCCTCGCTGCACTGTTGCGCCGAGCCTGACTTCCGCGAAGGCATCCGGGCCCTGCTCATCGACAAGGACAAGGCCCCGCGCTGGCAACCTGCATCGCTCGAACAGGCCAGCGAGCAATGGGTGCAGCGCTTCTTCGAGGTGCCCTGGCCAGACGGCGAAACACACCCCCTGGCCGATCTGGGGGTCGAAGCGCTGCCGGCCGCCATCGAAACCTGCTGATCCCGTCCCGATTTTCATTCTTCCCACAAGGAGATCGACATGAGCAGTACCATCGCATTCATAGGTTTGGGCCACATGGGCAGCCCCATGGCCCACAATTTGCTCAAGGCCGGCCATACCCTGAAGGTCTTCGATCTCGTGCCTGCGGCGGTGCAAGGTCTCGTGCAGGCCGGTGCCAGCGCAGCAGGCTCTGCGGCAGAGGCGGTCTCCGGCGTGGATGCCGTCATCACCATGCTGCCTGCGAGCCAGCACGTCGAGGGCCTGTATCTGGGCGATCAGGGTTTGCTGTCGGCCATCGCCAAGGGCACGCTGGTCATCGAGTGCAGCACCATCGCACCAGAGTCTGCCCGCAAGGTGTCCCGGGCGGCCGCCCAGCGCGGCATTCGCATGATCGACGCGCCCGTATCCGGGGGCACAGGGGGCGCCGTTGCCGGTACGCTCACGTTCATTGTCGGCGGCGCGGCCGATGACTTGCAGGCCGCGCACCCGCTGCTCGAGGCCATGGGCAAGAATATCTTCCATGCCGGCGAATCCGGGGCGGGGCAGGTGGCCAAGATATGCAACAACATGCTGCTCGGCATCCAGATGGCGGGCACAGCCGAGGCGCTGGCGCTGGGTGTGGCCAATGGGCTGGATCCAGCCACCCTGTCCGGCATCATTGCCAAGAGCTCGGGCCGGAACTGGGCCACCGAGCTGTACAACCCCTGGCCGGGGGTCATGGAACATGCACCCGCCTCACACGATTACGCCGGGGGGTTCGGGGTCGACCTGATGCTCAAGGATCTGGGGCTGGCGGCCGAAGCCTCGATGCACGCCCGAACCACCACCCCTCTTGGTGAACTGGCACGCAATCTGTATGCCCTGCACAGCGCGCAGGGCAACGGCAAGCTTGATTTTTCGAGCATACTCAAACTGTATCAGGCCGCGTCCTGATCCTGGCAGCGTCGGTCGCGCTTGCGGCCGGCGTTCGGCTACCCAGGCGCCTGACTGCCCGGCGTGTGGCTGCCCCGATGCGCTTTCAGGCCATGTGCAGATCCAGGGCTGGCGCCTGCGCGTGGCCCGGCGCCAGCCACAGGCTGGGGCCATCGGCCACCAGGGCCTCGGCCGCCGCATACAGCCGGCCGTTCCAGATGCAGGCTTCGATCAGCCGCGCTGCCGGCCGATCGCTGCCGCCCGGTACGAACAGATCCGTGCCCGCCGCGGGTTCAGCCCCTGAATCAGGCCAGGGCCCGCTGCCAACGGCCAGGCGCCGCTTGGCCGTGCCGCGGTAATGGCTGCGGGCAATGATTTCCTGGCCCGGGTAGCACCCTTTCTGAAAATGGATGGTGCCGTTCAGGTCCATGTTCAGCGCTGCCGGCAGGAACATCCCCTGAGTTGCAGCGCGGATCATGGGCCAACCCGCCAGCAGGCGGCTGGCCCGCCAGGCTGCGGCATCGTCGGCCTGCGGCATGGCCTCCTCTGGTGCCGCTGTGTGGCTGACGTGCCAGGCCGAGGGCAGGGCAGGGCAGCTGTCGGGGCCCGACACCCACCAGCCCTTGTCATCGGACTGCACCGACCAGGACGGTGCGGCGTGCAGGCGTTCGGGCACGTGTTCGTGCCCGCGTGCAGCCATGATGGGCAAGGTGCCATCAAGCACGATGCGCACGTCGGCACGCATCACGTAGCGTTGCATGCGCTGCTGCAGCCCGCTGGCCAGATCGCTGGCAACCATCAGATACAAAGCGTCCGGCTCGTGGGTTGCCCAGACCATGCCGTTGGCCAGCAGCCGCCCCTGGGCCGTACAGTACGCAGCCGGACGGGCTTGGCCCGGTTCCAGATCCTGCACACTCTGTGTCAGTTGGGCGTGAAGAAAGGCGCGCGCATCGCGACCCGTGAAATGCAGGCAGGCGATGTCGGCCAGCAGCCATTGACCGCACAGGTCAGAAAAATGAGCAGGATCCATGGTCTTGCCGCAAATCATCCGGAAATCATAGAAGCTTTCATCATACCGTTCCAGGGCTGCCATCGCTACGGCAGCGTCCGGAGATTACAGTACACTGGCGGGCATGAAAAAATTCCTCCGTTCCGCAGTCTGGCTGATGGTGTTGGCGCTGTTGCTTGCCGCAGCCGCCGCGGCCGTTGCGGCATGGTGGGGTTGGCAGCGTGCGGTGCCCATGCGGGCGCCCGTCGTGGATTATCTGATCGAACGGGGCAGCACGCCCAGGCAGATCGCACAGGCCATGCAGCACGCCGGCATCGACATACCGGCCAGCGCATTCGTCGCCCTGGCCCGTTTCAGCGGCCAGGACAAACACCTCAAGGCCGGTGCCTACGAGGCGAGGCAAGGGGATACGCCCTGGCAGTTGTTGCAGCGCATGGCCAATGGCGACATGACGCTGGTACGGCTCACCTTCCCCGAAGGCTGGACATTCGCGCAGATTCGCGCCGCTCTGGACGCCAGCCCGCAGGTGCGGCATGATACCCTTGGCATGGACGAGCCCGCTCTGCTGGCCGAACTGGGCCTGGATGCGCAATCAGCCGAAGGTCTGCTCCATCCGGATACCTATGTGTTCGTGCCGGGCAGCTCCGATCTCGACATCCTGCGCCGGGCAGTCAAGGCCGGCCAGCAGATCCTCGCCCAGGCCTGGGCGGCGCGGGACCCCGATCTGCCACTGGATGCGCCTTACCAGGCGCTGATTCTGGCCTCGATCATCGAGAAAGAAACCGGCCATGGTGGTGACCGGGCCCGGGTCGCAGGTGTCTTTGCCAACCGCCTGCGGGCCGGCATGCCGCTGCAGACGGATCCAACGGTGATCTACGGCCTGGGTCCAGACTACCAGGGGCGCTTGCGCAAAAAGGATCTGCAGCGTGACACGCCATGGAACACCTATACTCGCACGGGCCTGCCGCCCACACCGATTGCCAATCCGGGCAGGGCGGCCCTCGAAGCCGCGCTGCATCCCGAACGGCACAAATATTACTACTTCGTGTCCAGGGGAGATGGCACGAGCGAATTTTCCACCAACCTGGGCGCGCACAACCGGGCGGTAGCCAAATACATCCTGAACAAACCCTGACTCGAGCACATCCAGAGCATGCGCCAATCTGCCTGTTTCATCACACTCGAAGGCCTCGATGGGGCTGGCAAAAGCACCCATGTCCCCTGGATTGAGGCGTGGCTGCGCCAGGCCGGGGTTCATCTGCTGAGTACCCGTGAACCGGGTGGCACACCGCTGGGCGAAGCCCTGCGCGAGCTGCTGCTCCACCAGGACATGCAGGCACGCACCGAGGCCCTGCTCATGTTCGCGGCCCGCAATGAACTCTGGCAGACGCGTATCCAGCCCGCACTGGCGCAAGGCCAATGGGTGCTGTGCGACCGCCACATCGATGCATCCTACGCCTACCAGGGCGGGGGCAGGGCGCTGGGACACGAGGCGATACGCCAACTGGATGACTGGGTCATGCAGGGCCGGACACCCGACTGCACGCTACTCTTCGATCTGGCACCCGATCTGGCCCGTCGCCGCGTAGGCCGGGGCGAGGGCGGCCCTGACCGCTTCGAACAGGAGTCCACGGCGTTTTTCCTGCGCGTCAGGCAGGCGTATCATGAACGCGTTGCCGCAGATCCTGAACGCTTTCATGTGCTCGATGGCAGTCTGCCCGTGCACGCGATCCAGGATCGGCTGGGCAGGATACTGCAGCAGTTGGTCGATCAATTCGCCGGCCACTCGAACGGCAGTACATCCTGATATGCAAACTGGGTCATTCCTTCCCTGGCAAACAGAGGCTGCACGCCACTGGCTCGCCGCACGCGAACGCTTTGCACATGCCTGGCTGATCCACGGCCAGCGCGGCACCGGGCAGCAATCGTTCGCCCAGGGCGGTGCTGCCGCGCTGCTGTGCGAGAGCCCGGCCGATCACGGTATCGCCTGCGGACACTGCCAGGCCTGTCGCTGGGTGCAGTCAGGCAACCACCCCGATCTGCGCCGGATACGTCCAGACGCCATGGCCCTGGAAGAGGGCGATGAGGTGGATATGGACAACCGCAAGCAGGCCTCCAGCGAGATCCGCATCGACCAGCTGCGCGCACTGCTGCCGTGGTTCAATCTGGCGACACACCGGGGCGGCTGGCGGGTGGCCTTGCTGTATCCGGCCGAGGCGTTGAACCCCGCGGCTGCAAATGCATTGCTCAAGACGCTCGAAGAACCGCCTGTGCGCACCGCATTCCTGCTGGTGTGCGATGCGCCGGATCGCCTCTTGCCTACGCTCGTATCGCGCTGCCGTCGTCTGCATCTGCCACCGCCCACCACAGCCCAGGCACTGCAGTGGCTGCAGGCCCAGGGGGTCGATCAGCCCGCAGCGCGCCTGGCGGCCAGCGGAGGCGCTCCCCTGCTGGCCACAGACAGGGCCGATCAGGCCGTGATTCCAGAGTTTCTGCAGACATTTCTTTCGCTCTCGGCAGACAAGGCGGGGGCCCCGATGCTGGCAGAAGCGCTTCTGCAACAGCATCCACAGGTCTGGATCGATGCCTTTCAGCGCCTGTGGCTCGATATCGGTCTGGTCGAGCGCGGGCAGCCTGCCCGCTATTATCCCGGCATGCAGGCCGAGCTTGCCCAGGCGGCCAGGCAGCTGAGCGCATCGAACTGGGCCGGCGTCGCACGCTGGCTGGTTGAACAGCAACGCCTCGCGCGCCATCCGCTCAACCCGGGCTCATGGGCCGCCCACGCCGCCAACCGCCTGCTCTCCGTTTTTCAAGGCTGACACTATGTATGTCGATTCACATTGTCATCTGAATGATCCGGCTCTGGTTGCGGACCTGCCCGGGATTCTCGCCCGCATGCACCACGCCCAGGTCGGGCACGCCCTGGTGGTGGGTGTCAATTTGCGCGACTGGCCGGGCCTGCTGGCGCTGGTCGAATCGCATCCCCGCCTCCTGCGCGCATCCGTGGGGGTGCATCCGGCCAATGACCCCGAAGATGAAGACGGTCTGGAACCCACACTGCAAGACCTTCTGCAACGGGCCGGGCATCCGGCGGTGGTGGCGATCGGCGAGACGGGGCTGGATTATTTTCGTATCAGCGAACCGTCTGTCACGCAACAGGCGCGTTTCCGTCTGCATATCCAGGCCGCGAACCAGGCGGGGCTGCCGCTGATCATTCATACTCGGGCCGCGGCGGCCGACACCCTGCGTCTGATGCGCGAGGAGCAGGCTCATGCGGGTGTCATGCATTGCTTCACCGAAAACTGGGATGTGGCGCAAGCGGCGATGGATCTGGGTTTCCATATTTCCTTTTCGGGCATCGTGACCTTCAAGAATGCGCGCGAGATCCAGGATGTGGCCCGCCGCATGCCCCTCGAGCGGATGCTGATCGAGACCGACGCACCGTATCTGGCGCCGGTTCCCCACCGCGGCAAGCGCAACGACCCGTCACGCGTCATCCACGTGGCCGAGAAGATTGCCGAACTGCGCGGGGTACCGGTCGGCACCATCGCCGAAGCCACCACACACAATTATTTCACGCTGTTCGAGAAGGCTGCCGCGTCTGCTGAAGCCTGACACACGACGCGACAGGCCCGGGCGTTCGGGGCAGGTCGCCCAGGAGACTCCATGGTTTATCCCACGACAAACTTCAACCTGTTGCGTGCCTTCAGGCAGGGTCGTCCGCGGCACGCAATCGAGCCGCGATCCGGGGCTGGGCGGGGGCTGCCGATCCAGGGGTGGGCCCGCAGGCTGTTGCTGGCCTGGCTGGTCTTCGTTCCGGCCCTCTGCCTGGCCATACAGGTTCAGGTCGACCCACCCTCTGACTGGTGGTCGGCGATACGCCGGGATGACGCCACGACCGTACAGGAGATGCTTCTGCGCCGGGTGGATCCGACGGCGTTCAACACGCAGGGCAATCCAGCCCTGACACAGGCCGCAAGGGACCAATCGTGGCGCGTGTTCGATCTGCTCGCCGTCACCCCCGAGGTTCAGATCGACCAGCCCAACGCGCTGGACGAAACCCCGCTGATGTACCTGGCCATACTGGGGCAGACCGCTCGTGCCGAGAAGCTGATACAGGCGGGGGCGCAGGTCAATCGCCTGGGCTGGACACCGCTGCATTATGCGGCCTCGAAGGCGCAGATGGACATGGCCCGATTGCTGATCGGGCAGGGCGCCATCGTCAATGCGCCGGGGCCGGACGGCACGACACCGCTCATGATGGCTGCGCTGTCCGGCAAGCGGGACATGGCCGAACTGCTGCTGTCGCAGGGGGCGGACCCGACCATGTTCAATGCCGCCGGCGAGACGGCCATCGACTGGGCCCACAAGCGCAACAATACGCGAATGGCCGCCTGGCTGGCCGGTGAGTCCCAAGCCTTTGCGGCACAGCGCCAGGCCCAGGCCAGAGCCCAGGTGCCCGCCGGAGCGCGCAGCATCACCGAGTATCAGGTGCCGGGCACGGCTCAGTCGGACAGTATCGCATCCGAACTTGCGGGGCAGGGCACGCCCGCCCAGGACGAGTCCTCGTTCTCGCGCTATTTCGACCTGGGACGCTTCGAGGATACACCTGCGGCCATGCCCTGAGGGCCTCAGCGGGCCGGTGGCAAGTAACGCGGGCGCAGGATGTCGTTGAGTTCGGCATAGGGGATCAGCAGTTCGGGCTGCCCCCAGGCATAGGGCGCAATTTCGTACGACTGGTACTTGGCCACCAGCCCCAGGTCGGTGAGCGCGACGTTGTCGGTGGGGGCAAACGGCCACATGCGCTTGAAGTCGGCCATCGTGTCGATGCTGTCGGCGTGTTCGAGCAGCCACTGCGCATGCGCGGCGCGCAGCCGCTCGTTGAAGGCGCCCAGTGAACCCGCTTGCAGCAGATCGTCGAGGGTCAGCACCTTTTCGGCGCCGTTGTCCCAATTGATGAATTGCGTGCCTGTGATCCCGTGGGCCATGCCGGTCTGGTACTGGCCCGAGGTCAGTTCGATTGTTGTCAGATCGGCATTGCGGTATCGCGTGCGCGCAATCAGGTTCACTTCATCGCGTGCGGCTGCCGTCTTCAGGTAGTACGTTTCGAATTCGGCTATCGTTTCGTAGGGGGCCGGCCGGTCCTGATCGAGCCACGTCATGCTGGCCAGCGCATAATCGACCAGGGTGCCCAGCCTGGGGTGGCCGGGAAACGTGAGTGAATCCACCACCAGCTTCGGGCACGTACCCTTGCAGCCTTCGGGTACCCGCGTATAACGCAGGGGTTGTGTGAAATAGCCCTGGCTGCTGGTTTCCTGATCCAGGGCCGCGGGCACCAGCGAGAGATCATCGCGCGGGCCGCTCGCGCAACCTGCCAGGACCAGGCCAGCAAGCAACAGGGGGATTGCGCGCTGCGGCAAACGCATGGAAAAGCAGTTCTGCATGGTCATCAGCCTTCCCGGTGGATCTTCAGACCCGCAAAGGCCTGTGTCACCGGCATCAGTTCGATGGCATTGATGTTGACCCGGCCCGGCCGTGTGGCCGCCCAGATGACGGCATCGGCCACATCTTCGGCGGTCAGCGCATCAGCGCCCTGGTAGACGGCGTCGGCGAGGGCGGCATCGCCCAGACGGACCTGCGAGAACTCGGTGCCGCTGCACAGCCCGGGTGCAATGGTGGTGACCCGGACGCGCGTGCCCCAGAGATCGGCCCGCAGGTTCTGGCTCAGCTGGTGCACGAAGGCCTTGCTGGCCCCGTAGACATTGCCGCCAGGATAGGGGTGCGTACCCGCCGTCGAGCCCAGATTGATGATGTGGCCTCGGTTGCGCTGCACCATGTCTGGCAGCACGGCATGCACGAGCCGCGTCAGCCCGAGCACGTTGGTGGCGATCATCTGTTCCCAGTCGGCCAGTTTCGAGTCTTGTGCCGGTGCGATACCCAGCGCCAGCCCGGCGTTGTTGACGAGTACATCGATGCCCCCGAAATCGGCATGAACCCTGGCAACCCCTTGCTCGACAGCGCTTGGGTCGGTGACATCCATGACCAGAGGGTGAAAATCGGTACCCAGTTTCGCGCGCAATTGCTCGAGCCGCTCGAGGCGGCGAGCGGCACCGATCACAACATGCCCCTGTGCGATCAGCCCTTCGGAAATCGCCGCCCCAAAGCCGGCCGAGGCGCCGGTGACCAACGCAATCAATGCCATATCAACCCCTTGTATTGCCGAGCCTGCCGGGGACGACAGGCCCGTGATCCAGAATGTCTTTTGCCGATGATATCAGGATCCGAGCGTTGGGCTGAAATGCGCATAATGTATATTATGTCAAGTAATGGATCCGCTTGCTATTGAAGCCACGAGGTGCCCGCCAGCAAGGTCGCCACGCCCAGCCCTGCAAACAGCAAGGCGGCGCCCGCCCTGACCCAGGCCAGCGGCAGGCGGTTCGTCAGGCGTGCGCCCAGATAGACTGCGGGCACGTTGGCCAGCATCATGCCCAGCGTACTGCCTGCCACCACGAGCGCAAGACTGTCGAAGCGCGCCGCGAGCGCCACCGTGGCGATCTGGGTCTTGTCGCCCATTTCGGCCAGGAAGAACATCAGGATGGTGGTCCACAGGATCCCTGTGCCGCGCAGCGGCCCGAGTGTCTGAATGCGATCCGGAAACAGCAGCCAGCCCGCCATCACCAGGAAGGACAGGCCAAGCACCCACGTGAGTATGTCGGGATCGAACCAGTGGGCGATGGTCTGGCCGACCAGACCGGCGAGAAGATGGTTCAGCAGCGTAGCCAGAAAGATGCCGAAGCAGATCAGGCCTGACCGGTGGAATCGCGCTGCCAGCACCATGGCCAGCAGTTGGGTCTTGTCGCCCATTTCGCCCAGCGCCACTACACCGACGCACACCCAGAATGCATCCATTTCGATTCAGTCCACCGATCGCACAGAGCTCGCATCCGGACGGCTGGCCGCAGAACGCGATCATGCCAAAAAAAGCGCCAGCCCTGATGGCTGGCGCTGCATTTTAGCAAACAGTGGTCTGCCGGATATCAGTGCGGTGCACCCGCGACCAGCCATTCGACCACGACTGCAATGTCGGCATCGGAGATGCCCACGTTGGGGGGCATGGGAATCGGCCCATAGACCCCGGAGCTGCCTTCCTTGATGTGCTTGGTGAGCACGGCCGCTGCATCGGCCTGCCCCTTGTGCTTGGCAGCCACTTCTTCGTAAGCGGGGCCGATGACTTTCTTGTCGACGGCATGGCACGCCAGGCAGGCATTGTTGGTCAGGATGGTGTTGACCTGCGCAAAATCAGGTGCTGCCTGGGCGGCAGATCCGGCAGCCATCAAGGACAGGCTCAGTGCAACAACGGAAAATTTCATGGGCAGGGTCTCCAAAGTATCCAGATTATGAACGGATTGAACAGGCTCCATTACACCACGACTGACCCGGGTATTGAAAGATAGGCATGCGCGCCGTATTGGTATTGCAATCCCGCACTGCCGGGCACGGATCCTGCCGGATGCCACCGGTGTGCGCGAACTGCGCCGGATCGGTCTCGATCGAACGCAAGGCGCCGACTGTCAAGGCTGAATGGAAATGTCCGGTTTTCTGCCAAGTGGAAGCGTCCGGGACGCTGCTGGTTTATGATGGTGATTGAATATGCTGTTGGGAACACGACGATGACATCAGGGCATGCGCTGCCAGAGTGGTCTGTGCAGACCTGGCTCAACTGGCCTGGCGACGCTGCTGCGCCCTCTCTCGATGGCCTGCGTGGCAAGGTGGTGGTGATCCATACGTTCCAGATGCTGTGCCCGGGCTGCGTGGCGCACGGCATTCCCCAGGCCAAGGCCATTCACCAGGCATTTCCGCCCGACCGGCTGCAGGTCGTGGGCCTGCACACCGTGTTCGAGCACCATGACGCCATGACCGAAGTCGCACTCAGGGCGTTCATCCACGAGTACCGCATCCACTTTCCGGTAGGGATGGACATGCCGGGCCTGCAGGGTCAGCCCATCCCGCAGACCATGCAGGCCTGGCGGCTCGAAGGCACCCCTACTCTGCTCATTCTGGATGATCTGGGGCGGGTTCGTCTGAACCATCTGGGGCAGGCTGAAGATTTGCGCGTGGGCGCGATACTGGGCCAGCTCCTGGCCGAGGCGCAGCACCGTGCTGCGGCATGAAGCCGGCCAGCAGATCGATGGGGATGGGAAACACCAGGGTCGATGACTTGTCGCCTGCCACCTGGGTCAGGGTATCGAGGTAGCGCAGCTGCATGGCAGACGGTTCACTGGCCAGGATGGTGGCGGCTTGAGCCAGCGCCCTGGAGGCCTGCAGTTCGCCCTCGGCATGGATGACCTTGGCGCGCCGCTCGCGCTCGGCTTCGGCCTGGCGCGCCATGGCACGGATCATGGTCTCGTTCAGGTCGATGTGCTTGATTTCCACATTGGTGACCTTGATGCCCCAGCCATCGGTCTGGGCATCGAGAATGGTCTGCACATCGGTATTCAGCTTTTCGCGTTCGGTCAGCATCTCGTCGAGTTCGTGCTTGCCCAGCACCGCACGCAAGGTCGTCTGCGCCAGTTGACTGGTGGCTTCGTAGTATTGCTCGACCTGGATGATGGCCTTGGCCGGGTCCACCACCCTGAAATACACCACGGCATTGACTCGCACCGACACGTTGTCGCGCGAGATCACGTCTTGCGGCTGCACGTCCATGGTGACCACGCGGGTATCCACCCGCACCAGCTGCTGCAGGAAAGGAATCACGATGATCAGCCCGGGCCCCTTGGTGCCCCCATACCGGCCGAGCGTAAAAATGACCCCCCGCTCGTATTCGCGCAAAATCCTGAACAGCCGGAGCAGCACGGTAAAAAGGAAAACCAGTACGATCAGGCTGATGAAGGAGCCCATATTCAGGAACATCATGACAGTACCTCTGTGATCTCGTTGGAATCGCCTGACGGCTCGACCTGCAGTACCAGGCCCTGCACACTGCGCACCTGGATCGCCTGCCCGGTTTTCAGTGGCACGCGGGCCCGGATCTGCCAGACCTCACCGCGCACCAGGGCCCAGCCGCGACCACGCAGATCGGTGTCCTGGGTGACCTCGCCCATCATGCCGGGCAGTTCTTCGTTACCGGCCTGAGCCCTCTGGCGCTGGGCCTGGATCGCGATCACCGCCGCCAGCACGAAGATCAGCAGCATCAGGCCCAGTGCCCATGCGGATTGTGAACCAAAATAGATCAGCAGCATGTATCACCTGAACCATGAGTGCCCGAACCATGGGCCTGCGAAACCGGCCGCCGCCCTGCGCCCCCTGCCCTTGCCGTCTTTGTTTCTGTCTGCGCTTCCAGCTGGATCATGCCTGCAAGGTTCGCAGGACATCGGCCAGGACCACTGCCTGATTGTGCTCCGTGTCACGGGCAGCATACAGCAAGGTCAGGGATCGATCCCCAGCCTGATCCAGCAGCATCTTCAGGCGCTGCTGGACTTCGGGTGTCTGCAGTTCCTTGAGATAATCCTGCCGAAAGCCGTCCCAGCGTTGGGGCTTGTGGCCAAACCACGTGCGCAGCGCCGTGCTGGGGGCCAGATCCTTGCACCAGAGGTCGTATCTGAATGTAGCCTTGGAAAGCCCGCGTGGCCACAGGCGGTCGACCAGCACGCGCAGGCCGTCGGTATCGTCGGGCGCTTCATAGGCCCGTTTGATGTGTATCGTGTTTGCCATGTCCGTATCCCCTGCCCCGGGATGAAGAACCGGTTCGACCCGCAATGCCCGAAGCGCCTGACGCGCTGCCGGGCCCAGCCTGGCGCAAGGATCGGGACGATCTGCATCGGATCATCGGCCTCAGGCCGTGCTGGGATGGGTCATGTCCAGGGGCACTATCCATTCATCGTACTGCGCATCGGTCAGAAAACCCAGCGCCAGGGCAGCCTCGCGCAAGGTGCTGGACTCTTTGTGGGCCTTTTTGGCGATGGCCGCGGCCTTGTCGTAGCCAATGTGACGATTCAGGGCCGTGACCAGCATCAGATTCTTTTCGAGGTTGCTCTCGATGCGCCGGAGATTGGGTTCGATGCCCACGGCACAATGCGCATTGAACGAAAGGCAGGCATCGGCCAGCAATTCGATGCTCTCGAGCACATTGTGCACCATGACCGGCTTGTACACATTGAGCTGGAAATTGCCCTGCGAGCCGGCAAATGCCACCGCCGCATCGTTGCCGTAGACCTGAACACAGACCATGGTGAGGGCTTCGCACTGGGTGGGATTGACCTTGCCCGGCATGATGGACGAACCGGGTTCATTCTCGGGAATGTCCAGTTCGCCAATACCACAGCGTGGGCCACTTGCCAGCCAGCGCACGTCATTGGCGATCTTCATGAGCGCGCCGGCCAGCGTACGCAAGGCCGCCGACAGATTCACCAGGGCGTCATGGGCCGAAAGTGCAAAGAACTTGTTCTCTGCGCTCACAAAGGGCTGGCCCGTGAGTGCGGCGATATGGGCGGCCGCACGCGCGCCGAACTCGGGGTGTGCGTTCAGGCCGGTGCCAACGGCGGTACCGCCGATCGCCAGGCTATGGATGCCTGGCAAGGCAAGTTGCACGCATTCGAGCGCAAAATCGATCTGCGCCACCCAGGCGCTGATTTCCTGGCCTACGGTGATGGGCGTGGCATCCTGCAAATGCGTACGGCCGGTCTTCACGATCTGCCCGGTTTCGTGAGCCTTGGCAGCCAGTGTATCGCGCAGGGTGCGGATGGCCGGAAAGAATCGGCTTTGAAGCTCACTGGCCACAGCGATGTGCATGGCCGTGGGAAACGTGTCATTGGATGACTGGCCACGATTCACATGATCATTCGGGTGGACCGGTGCCTTGGAGCCCATTTTGCCGCCTGCCAGTTCGATCCCCCGGTTGGAAATCACCTCGTTGGCATTCATGTTGGATTGCGTACCCGATCCGGTCTGGAACACCACCAGCGGGAATTCGCCATCATGCCGGCCGTCGATGACCTCATCTGCGGCCTGGACGATCAGCGCGGCGATCTCTTCCGGCAATTCGCCGAGCTCTGCGTTGGCCAGGGCGGCCGCCTTCTTCAGGATCCCCAGCGCACGGATCATCGGTGACTGCCAGCGAAATCGATCGACGCCAATGGGAAAGTTCTCGATGGAGCGCTGGGTTTGCGCCCCCCAGTAATGCGTCGCGGGGACCTCGACGGCGCCCATCGAATCTGTTTCAGTGCGGCAGTCAGCCATGATGGAGAACTCCTGGAGAAAAAAATGATTCAGGCAATGAAAATCGGGACCAGGGACAGGCCACTGCCGTCATGATGGCCCGGCCTTGAAACAGCGCGCCCATGCGCTGGCGACATCGAGCATGCGACGGGCAAAACCCCATTCATTGTCGAACCAGAGCAGCAGGTTCGCAAAATGCCCCTGGTTGACGCTGGTCTGGCCCAGGTCGATGATCACGGAATGCGGATCGTGCACGAAATCCACGGATGCATGCGGCTGGCGCGTGCACGCGAACAGATCGGGCTGTACGTGGGCGGCCTCTTCGAACAGAGCGTTCAGCGCCCGGGCTGTCGTGTGCTGCTTCAGGTGCGCCACCAGATCGATCGCGGATACATTGTGGATCGGTACGCGTATGGCCTTCGCCTGGATCCGGCCCGCCAGATGGGGCAGGAGCCGTTCTACGCCGGCAGCCAGACCGGTGGCCACCGGAATGATGGATTGCATGGCCGAGCGCGTGCGGCGCAGGTCGGTATGGTGATAGCCATCGATCATGGGTTGGTCGTTCATGACCGAGTGCAGCGTACTGAGCATCACGCTGTGCACCCCAAGATGCCGCTCGAGGATGTCGAGCACCGGCACACTGGCATTGGTGGTGCAGGATGCGGCCGAGACAATCTTCTGGTGGCTGCCCAGGCCATTTTCGTTGATGCCGTAGACCACGGTGTGGTCCACGTCGTCGGCACCCTGTGCGGGATGCGACACCAGCACCCTGGGGCAACCGGCCGTGACGAACCGCTCGAGTTGCGGGCGAGTCGAATAATGCCCCGAGCATTCGAGCAGCACGTCGAGCCCCAGGTCATCCCAGGGTACCCCTTCGGGCGCCAGCGCATGGTTGATGGCGATGCGCTGGCCGTTGATCACCATGGCATCGCCCTGGGTCTCGACCGTACCGGGAAAGGGGCCATGCGTGGAATCGAAACGGGTCAGATGCACCATCGCATCGAGATCGGCCGGCTCGTTGATGGCCACGATCTGCATGTTCTGCCGGTAGGATGATTCGAACAGCGCACGCAGAACGCAGCGCCCTATTCTTCCGTAGCCATTGATGGCAATGCGCAAAGCGTCAGACATGGCAGAAACAAAAGTCGTGGAATGCAGCGATGGCCTGTAGTCTAACCGACGCGCGACCCGCCTGTCAGTTTGATGCGCCCAGGCGACATGCCAGTGACAGCTGGCCAGTGGTATAACATATCCTGTTGCTCACGCCCCAATTGGAACCCAGATGAAGCTTTATTATTTTCCCGGTGCCTGTCCCCTGGTCACCCACATCGTGCTCGAATGGATAGGCAAGCCCTATGATACCCAACGGCTTACCCGCGAAGAAACCAAAGAACCCGCCTATCTCGCACTCAACCCCGAAGGGCTGGTCCCCACGCTGGTCGATGGCGATTTCGTCCTCACGCAAAGCGCCGCCATACTCGAATACCTGGCCGAACTGAACCCCGAAGCCGATCTGCTTGGCAATGATCCCATCGGCCGCGCGGAAACCCGGCGCTGGCTCAGTTTCTGCAATTCCGACATACACCGGACATTCGGCCTGGTCTTCAAGGCCCCCCTGTTCACCGCTGGCGATGAGGCGGCCGCCCGGGCGGTATCGGCCAAGGCCACCGAAATGCTGCGCAGCTTCTTTGCCATCGCCAATGACCAGCTGCGCGGGCGTGATTGGCTCACCGGCAAACGCTCGGTGGCCGATCCTTACCTGTATGTCCTGTTGCGCTGGGCGCACGCCAAAGGGGTCCCCGTGGACGACTTCGCCGAGCTCACCCGCTTCCATGCCCGCATGGAGCGCGACCCCGGCGTACAGGCCGCGCTTGCCGCGCAGGATCTGGCCTGAGTTGGGTGCTCGATCAGGCCCCCAGGTAGGCCTTGCGCACATCGTCGTTCACCAGCAGATTGGCCCCCGTGTCGGCCATCACGACCTGACCCGTCTCGAGGACGTAGCCCCGATCGGCGACCTGCAGGGCCTTGTTGGCATTTTGCTCAACCAGAAACACGGTCACGCCTTCATCGCGAATGGTGCGTATGATGTCGAAGATCTGTGCAATGATCAGGGGCGCCAGACCCAGCGTGGGTTCATCCAGCAGCAGCAGTTTCGGGCGCGTCATGAGGGCCCGCCCAATGGCCAGCATCTGCTGTTCGCCACCCGACATGGTCCCTGCGCGCTGGCTGGCGCGTTCTTCCAGGCGTGGAAACAGCTCGAACACATGGGCCATGCTGTCTTCGGTCTGGCTGCGATTCAGGAAAAACGCCCCCATGTTCAGGTTCTCGTGGACGGTGAGATCGGGAAACACGCGCCGCCCTTCGGGGGATATGGCCATGCCCATCTGCATGATGACATGCGTGGGCAGGTGGGTGATGTCTTCACCCAGGAAGGTGATCCGGCCTGAACTCACCCTGGGGTTGCCGCAGACGGACATGAGCAAGGTGGTCTTGCCTGCACCATTGGCGCCGATCAGCGTGACGATCTCGCCCTGATTGACCTCGACCGACACGTCATTGAGTGCCTGGATGGCGCCATAGAACGTACTGACATTTTCAAGCTTGAGCACGGTCATTCCCCCAGGTAAGCCTTGATGACCCGTGGGTCGCGACGCACGTCATCAGGCAGGCCGGTCATGATCGGCTTGCCGTGCTCCATCACCAGAATGCGGTCCGATACCCCCATGACCAGGCTCATGTCGTGCTCGATGAGCAGCACGGCGACGTTGTATTCGTGGCGCAACTGATCGATCAGTACCTGGAGGTCGCGCTTTTCCTGGGGGTTCAGACCGGCGGCCGGTTCGTCGAGCATCAGCAGGCGCGGCCTGGTGATCATGCAGCGTGCGATTTCCAGCCGTCTCTGGTGGCCATAGGCCAGGTTGCCCGCCTCGCGGTTGGCATACTGCCGTATGCCCATGAAATCGAGCCATTGAACAGCGCGCTGCTTGGCCTCGGTTTCGGAATGGCGAAAAGAAGGCAGTTTCAGAAGGCCTTGCAACAAGCCGGTTTCCATGTGCGTATGCTGCGCCACCAGCAGGTTTTCGAGTACGGTGAGGCTCTTGAACAGACGCACATTCTGGAACGTCCGCACCAGGCCATGGCGTGCCACCCTGTGACTGGGCAGGCCCGTGATCGGCTGCCCATCCATGGTGATGGCGCCGGTGGTGGGTTTGTAGAATCCACCCACGCAGTTGAACACCGTTGTTTTCCCGGCGCCATTGGGCCCGATGATGGCAAAGACCTCGTCACGACGTACATCGAATCCGACCTGATCGACGGCCAGCAGGCCACCAAAACGCATGGTCAGCGCACTCACGCTCAGCAGTGTATCGCTCATGATTCCAGTTCCACTTGCGGGCGTTTCATGGGCAACAGACCCTGCGGCCGCCAGACCATCATGACCACCATGACCAGACCGAAGATCAGCATCCGGTATTCGGCAAATTCGCGCGCGAGTTCCGGCACCACAGTGAGCAGCACCGCGGCCAGGATCACACCGACCTGCGAGCCCATGCCCCCGAGCACCACGATCGCCAGAATCAGGGCGGATTCGATGAAGGTGAATGATTCCGGATTGACCAGGCCCTGGCGCGCCGCGAAAAAGGCGCCGCCAAACCCTGCAAACATTGCGCCCATGGTGAAGGCCGACAGCTTGATGTTGCGCGGGTTCAGGCCCAGGGAGCGACAGGCGATCTCGTCTTCGCGCAGCGCCTCCCAGGCGCGCCCGATCGGCATGCGGATGAGCCGGCTGGTGACGAACAAGGTAATGAGCACCAGAATGAGCGCCAGCAGATAGAGGTAGATGACCACGTGTTCGCTATTGAACGGGATCCCGAACGCCTCATGGAACGTGGGCGTGCCATCGAGCGAGCGGCGTGTGAGCTGGTAGCCCAGGAATGACGGCTTGGGAATCCCCGAGACCCCATCGGGCCCCCCCGTGAAGTCATACAGGTTGATGAGCAGCAGGCGGATGATCTCGCCAAAGCCCAGGGTGACGATGGCGAGGTAATCGCCCCGCAGGCGCAATACGGGGAAGCCCAGGATATAGCCGAAAAAGGCCGATACCATCCCGGAAAAAGGCAGTGCTTCCCAGAATGACCAGCCCAGCCAATGGTAGAGCAAGGCGTAGGTGTAGGCCCCGACGGCATAGAAACCCACAAAACCCAGGTCGAGCAGCCCGGCATAGCCCACCACGATGTTCAGGCCCAGGCCGAGCATGACGTAGATCAGCACCAGCGTGGCGATGTCCACCTGTGCCCGGCCAGTGAAAAATGGCCAGACCAATGCGAACAGCACCAATACCAGTATCACCTTGCGCCGTATGGAATCCGTGATCGCCGGGATCTGCAGACGCTTCGTGCCCGTCTTTCGGCGCTTCCACAGCGGACGCAGCATCTGGACCACAAAGATGATCAGCATGCCGCCAATGATCATCTTCCAGTCGGGCTGCAGGTAGGTTTCCTGGCCCCGGCGCAGGATTTGCAGGCCAAACACCGGTGCAATGATGACCCCGGCCATCAGGGCCGCAACCAGGGCGTTTTTGATCGTTTGACTCATCAGACTTTCTCGACCTCGGGTTTGCCCAGCAGCCCTGTGGGACGGAACAGCAGAATCAGCACGAGCAACATGAACGCGACGATGTCCTTGTACTGTGAGGAAATGAACGCCGCCGCAAAGGTTTCTGCCAGACCCAGCAGCACCCCGCCCAACATGGCGCCGGGGATGCTGCCGATGCCACCCAGCACGGCTGCCGTGAAGGCCTTGATGCCAGCGATGAAGCCGATGAAAGGATTGAGCTTGCCGATGGCCAGTGCGATCAGTACGCCACCGACGGCAGCCAGCATGGCCCCGATGACGAAGGTGATGGAAATGATTCGGCTGGTATCGATGCCCAGCAGATTGGCCATCCTGAGATCCTGCGAGCAGGCCCGCGAGGCCTGGCCTGTGCGGGAATACTTGATGAACAGGGACAGGCCGATCATCATCACGATGGTGACGAGAATGATCATGATGCGCGAATAAGGCGCCGTCACGGTGAAGTCGCTGGCACCCATGGTGAATTCGAGTGACCCGGTGACCAGCGACGGTACGGCCATGTCGCGGGCCCCCTGCCCTGTGGCCACCCAGTTCTGCAGGAAAATCGACATCCCGATGGCCGAGATCAGGGGCACCAGGCGCGGGCTGTTGCGCAACGGCGCATAGGCGATTTTTTCAACCGCGAAGCCATAGACCGCAGTGACCAGCACGGCCACCACCAGCATGGCCAGAATCATCAGGGGGATGGGAACGCCACTGCCGATGCCAATGGCCGAGAGCGTGACCAGCCCCACGTAGGCCCCGATCATGTAGATTTCGCCGTGAGCGAAATTGATCATGCCAATGATGCCATACACCATGGTGTAGCCAATGGCGATCAAGGCATAGATGGCACCCAGCGACAGGCCGTTGAACAACTGTTGCGTCAATAGGGGGAGCAGGTCGGACATGATGGCTCGGGGTTGAACGGGAAGACACCCGGCCCTTGCACGGGCCCGGGTGGTAGATGCCCCGGCATGCACCGGGGCTGTCCGGGCCCGTCAGGGCTGGATCTGGGTCATGTTGCCGTCGGCGTCCCATTGGAACACGGCAAATTCGAACTGTTTGAGATCACCCTTGGCATCGTAGTCGACCTTGCCGATCACGGTGTCGAAGCTGTTCTCGTGCATGTAGTCGGCCACCTTGGCGGGATCGGTGCCGACCGCGTTGATGGCGTCGGCCAGGATCTGCATGGCCGCGTAGGCGGTCATGGTGAAGGCCCCATCCGGGCTGCGGTTGTACTTCTTGAACTGCTCGAGGACCGCTTCGTTGCCTTCACGCTTGGTGAAATCGGCCGGCAGCGTGGTGAGGAGCCTGTCGATGGCCGGCCCGGCGATGGCCGCGAGATCCTTGTTGGCCACCCCTTCGGGGCCCATGAACTGGACCGCCAGCCCCTGCTCGCGCGCCTGGCGCAGCAGCAGGCCGAGTTCGGGGTGGTAGCCGCCGAAATAGACCAGATCGGGGCCCAGTGCCTTGAGCTTGGAGATGACGGCCGAATAATCGCTGTCACCCACGTTGATGCCTTCGAACATGGCAATGTTGATGCCGCCTTGTTCGAGGGTTTTCTGCACCTGCGTGGCGACCCCGGAGCCGTAGGTCTGCTTGTCGTGCAGGATGGCCACTTTCTGCGGCTTGAGCTGCTCGATGATGTACCGGCCGGCGAATGGCCCTTGCTGATCATCACGCCCGATGGTGCGGAAGAAATAATGCGGCTTGATCGTGTCGGTGACCAGGGGTGATGTGGCACCCGGTGTGATGGCTACGATGCCTTCCTGCTCATACACGTTCACGGCCGGCACTGTGGTGCCGGAGCAGGCATGGGCCACAGCGAACTGTGCCCCGGAGTTGACCACCCGATTGGCCGCTGGCACGGCCTGCTTGGGTTCGCAGCCGTCATCGATGAGCAGCGCTTCGATCTGCATGCCCTTGATGCCGCCGGCCTCGTTCATGGCATCGATGGCAGTCAGTGCGCCGGCCTGGATCTGGTCGCCATATTGGGTGTTGGGACCCGTCATGGGCTGCGGGATGCCGATCTTGAGGGTTTCGGCCTGGGTGCCCGCAGCCAGCGCCATGGCGCCAAAAGCAAGCAGTATGGGAGTGATGCGCAACGTAAGCTTCATTCGGTAGTCTCCGGTAGAGGCGCCGCTGGCTGAACGAGAACCCTTTTAGGGACATGGCCAGGGGCACCAAGCCTGTGTGATTGCTTTCCGCCCTGAGCGGCAGGCGTATTCTGAGGGCTGCGGTAGCGTCCTGTCACTACGGTTAATCCCTAATTCTTGCCGGTCTCCTGGGCCCTTCGGCGGCGGGGCGTGTGCTTCTTCAGGCAGCAGGACGGGCCAGGTTCCACATCAGGGCCCTGAATGGTGCCAGCATGAGCAGATTCACCAGCAATTTGACGGCCAGGTCACCGACCAGCAGCGTAGGCCACGGAACATCGGTACCGGCAAAGGCGATGGCGAAGAAGGCCACCGTATCGAATACGGCTGCGATCGCACCGCCGATGAACGGCGCGCGCCACCAGCGTTGATGGCGCAGGCGGTTGAAGATCGTGATGTCGGTCAGTTGGGCGATCAGAAAGGCGCTGCCCGAGGCCAGCGCAATGCGTGGGCTGGCCAGCCAGATCGACACGACCAGTGCCGCCACAAAGCCGCCATACACCACCCTGCGGGCCGCCCGCGGCCCAAAGCGCCTGTTGAGCACATCGGTCACCAGGAACGACACCGGATAGGTGATGGCGCCCCAGGTGAGCCACGGATTGATCGGGTATTGCACCAGGATATTGGAGCCCACGACAATGGCGACCATACAGGCGAATGCGATCGCGAACTGGCGCAGCGACATGGCGTGGAAATGGCTCATGGCGCGTACTGGCCGGCAAGTTCACGGGCCCGGCGCGTGGCCGCAGCCACCGCCTGATGAATGATCTTTGCCTGATCATGCGCCATGAAGACTTCGAGGGCCGCCGCCGTGGTGCCGCCCTTCGAGGTCACGCGCTCGCGCAGAATGGCCGGTGAGTCGGGTGACAGGCCGGCCAGTTGCGTGGCGCCGTTGAACGTGGCCAGCGCCAGCTTGCGCGCCTGATCGGCCGACAGGCCCTGCTGCATGCCAGCCTGGATCAGGGCTTCGAGAAACAGGAACACGTAGGCCGGGCCACTGCCGGATACCGCGGTGACGGCGTCGATCGCGGCGTCATCGGCGACCCACAGGACCTCGCCCACCGCCGACAGCAGATCTTGCGCCAGTTCGCGATCTGCCTGATCGACCCCGCCGAGTGCCATCATGCCGGTAATGCCGGCGGCGATCAGGGCTGGCGTATTGGGCATGCAGCGTACCACGCGGGAAAACGGCTGCCCGGGCGTGCCCAGCCACTGGGCCAGTGCCTGCGCAGGGATGCCCGCCGCGATGCTGACCACCAGCGTATCGGCTTGCAGCCAGGGCCGGCACTGCTGTACGACCTGAGCCATGACCTGCGGCTTGACCGCAAAGAACCAGACCCGGCATGCGGCCAACTGCGCATCGGGGGTGGCGGCCACCGTGGTGCCCATGCCTTGCCAGTGTGCTCGCGTAGCCTCGACCGGATCGATGACGTGTACATGATCAGCCGCGCAGCGCCGGCCGATGAGGCCGCTGGCGAGTGCCCCGGCCATGTTGCCCCCGCCAATGAGGGCCAGAGTGAATTCTTCTTTCATGGGCGTATTGTATGAAAGAAGTCGCGCCTTGGTGAATCGAATCTTCGATGTCTGAAGCGAATTTTCGAGAATTCAAAAGCGGTGCCGCAAGCGGCACCGCAAATTCGGGGCGGTGCAAGTGCGAACGCCCTGCTGCGAACGCGCAAACGCTTTGACGTGAATGCGCGTTCGCCCCGAAGCGAGGGTCAGTCGAAGACCGACTTGCTGCCGTCGGCGTGCCAGGTGAAGACGTCGAACTTGAAGGACTCGAGATCGCCCTGATCGTTCCAGGAGATCTCGCCGATGGGCGTCTTGACCGAATTGGCATGCAGCCATTCGGCCACCTGGGCCGGGTCGTCCTTGCCTGCCCCCTTGATGCCATCGGCAATGGCCTCGACCGCGGCGTAGGCCGTGAGCTGGAAGGCGCCGCCCGGGTCACGGTTCTTGTCCTTGAACGCCTTGACGACGGCCGCATTGGCGGGATCCGTGGTGAAATCAGCCGGCAACGTGACCAGCATGCCTTCGACCGCCGGACCGGCAATGGCGTTGATGTCGGGGTTGCCCACGCCCTCGGGGCCCATGAATTTCGCCTGCAGGCCCTGTTCGGCCCCCTGGCGCAACAACAGGCCCATTTCTGGATGATAGCCGCCGTAATACACGAAATCGGCCCCGGAGGATTTCAGTTTGGTGATGACCGCTGAATAATCGCTATCGCCCGCGTTGATGCCTTCGAACAGCACGACATCGATACCGGATTTTTCGAGATCGTTCTTGACGGCCTGCGCGATGCCCTGACCATACGACTGCTTGTCATGCAGCACGGCCACCGCCTTGGGCTTGACCTTGTTCTTGATGAAATCGGCTGCCGCAGGGCCTTGCTGGTCATCGCGCCCTATGGTGCGAAAGATGGTGTCGTAACCCTTGCCATCGGTGACCGCCGGCGACGTGGCCGATGGCGTGACCATGACCACGCCTTCGTTGTTGTACACCGGCGTGGCCGCAATGGTCGCGCCGGAGCACACATGCCCCACGACGTAGTGGATTTTTTCGTTGACCACACGGTTGGCCACGACAGGCCCTTGCTTGGGTTCGCAGGCATCATCGATGACCACGGCCTCGAGCTGGTTGCCCAGTACGCCACCTGATGCGTTGATGGTTTCAATGGCGGTGTCCACCCCTTCCTTGACCATATCGCCGTATTGCGTCAACGCCCCGGTGTAGGGCCCCGCGATCGCGATGCGGATTGTGTCGGCATGCGCTGCGGAAGAAAGCATCATGCCTGCGGCCAGGCCCAGTGCGGCTGCCATCGGCGTAAAGCGTACGTTCATAAGACCTCCTGTGAATGACCCGAAAAGAATACACGAAGGCCTTGCATCTCGGGTAGCACCCAGGATGAGGGTTTTCCCCCGAAAGCCAGGGCTTCAGGACACCATGCAAGCCTCAGGCAAGCATGCTGCGCAGCATCCAGGCATTTTTCTCGTGGATGTCGAGCCGCTGCGTGAGCAAATCGGCCGTGGGCTGGTCGTTGACTTCGTCGGCGACCCGAAACGCAGCGCGCGCAGTACGGGCCACGGCTTCATTGCCATCGACCAGCATCTGCAGCATGCCCTCGGCGCTGGGTACGGAGGTCGGTTCGGCAATGGAACTGAGCCGGGCGTATTCGGCGTATGTGCCGGGTGCATAGTGCCCCAGGGCACGGATGCGCTCGGCGATCTCATCGAGTGCCTGCCAGATTTCGGTGTACTGCGTCATGAACAGGTTGTGCAGTGCGCTGAACATGGGCCCGGTGACATTCCAGTGGAAATTGTGTGTCATCAGATACAGGGTGTAGGTATCGGCCAGCGTCCTGGAGAGTTCGGTGACCACGGCCGCGCGATCCTGATCGGAAATCCCGATGTCGATCGGCAGGCCACTGGGCGGTGCAATCTGGGCGGAAGGATTCTTTGCTTTGGCCATCGAGGGCTCCTTTTGGGAATGACGAACGATGCCAGAATAGCACGCTGCGCATGAAGCAGGTGCTCTCCGGGTGCGCCGCGCCATCTCTTTTCAGGCGCCCACAGCCAGCATGGCAGGGCTGTCTTCCAATTGCTGGACACCTGGCATGCCGCAGTGCCGTATGGCGTGCACCAAAGCCGCAATGGCCGCCAGGCGCGGATAGCTCCTGCGCCATACCAGCACCACGCGCCGGTCCGGTACCGGCGGCTCGAACGGCACGAAGCGCAGCAGGCTGCTCTCGGCGCCCTGCACCCCGAGCGCGCTGGCCGGCATCACCGTAATGCCGATGCCGGCCGCCACCATGTGGCGTATGGTTTCCAGCGAAGAGCCTTCGAAGGTCCGCTGTATGCCTTCGCTGGTTGCCGAGAACCGGGACAGTTCGGGGCAGACTTCGAGCACCTGGTCGCGGAAACAGTGGCCGGTGCCGAGCAGCAGCATGGTTTCTTCCTTCAACTGCCGCGCGGCAATGCGTGGCCTTTGCGCCCAGGGATGTTCGTGCGGCAGCGCCACGAAAAACGGCTCGTCATACAGATCACACTGCGCCAGCCCGTTCTCGGGAATGGGCAGCGCCACAATGGCGCAATCGATTTCCCCCTGGCGCAACAGTTCGAGCAGGCGCGCGGTATAGTTCTCCTGCAGCAGCAGCGGCATCCGGGGGGTGCTGCGGATCTGCTCGGGCACCAGCCAGGGCAGCAGATAGGGGCCAATGGTGTAGATTACGCCGACGCGCAAGGGGCCCTCGAGCGGGTCATGCCCCTGGCGGGCAATTTCGCGCAGGTTGGCGCTTTCCTCGAGTATTTTCTGGGCCTGGGCCACCACCCGCAGGCCGATCGGGGTAATCGTGACCTCGGCCCCGCCCCGTTCGAACAGGGTCACTTCGAGTTCGTCTTCGAGCTTGCGTATGGCCACCGAGAGGGTCGGCTGACTGACGAAACAGGCTTCCGCGGCCCGCCCGAAATGGCGCTCTCGCGCCACCGCGACAATGTATTTCAGTTCGGTCAGGGTCATGTTCGTACATCCATTCTGAAAGACCGGGCCGGGCAGAACGAGCCCGCCCTGGCGGCTCAGCCGCGCAAATACTGCATCATGGCAGGCATCCAGCGCACCTGGTGGGCCTGTGCATGCTGCGGATACCGCGTGCGCAGACACCTGGCCAGGTCTCTGGCCAGTTCGAGCAGCTGCTCGTCAAGCTCGAGATCGGCAAAGCGCAGCAGGGCCTGCCCCGATTGACGCATCCCCAGCAATTCGCCGGGCCCGCGCAAGGCCAGGTCACGGCGTGCGATTTCGAAGCCATCGGTGGTTTCGTACAGCGCACGCAGGCGCTCGCGGGCAATCAGCGACAGCGGCGGGTGATACAACAGAATACATGTGGATGCCCCGGCCCCCCGTCCGACCCGCCCGCGCAGCTGGTGCAGCTGCGCCAACCCGAAACGCTCGGCCTGCTCGATGACCATCAGCGTGGCATTCGGGACATCGACCCCGACTTCGATCACGGTCGTGCTGACCAGCAAGTCGAGCTGCCCGGCCCGAAAGGCGTCCATGACCCGCGTCTTTTCGGCGGCCGGCAGGCGGCCATGCATCAGGCCCACGCGCAGATCGGGCAGCGCGGCGTCCAGCCGTGCGTGCGTGTCGACGGCGGTCTGCAGCTGCAGGGCTTCGCTCTCTTCGACCAGCGGGCATACCCAGTAGGCCTGGGCCCCGTTGTGCAGCGCAGCCGCGACATGATCCATGACCTGTTCGCGGCGCCGGTCATCGAACAGACGCGTGCGCACGGGACTGCGGCCGGGCGGCATTTCATCCAGCACCGAGACATCCATGTCGGCAAAGAACGCCATGGCCAGTGTGCGCGGGATGGGTGTGGCGCTCATGCTCAGCTGATGGGGCAGCACGCCCGCGACTGCCCCCTTGGTGCTCAGGGCGAGACGCTGCCCGACGCCGAAGCGATGTTGCTCGTCGCTGATCACCAGGCCCAGGTTGTCGTAGTCGACCTTGTCCTGGATCAAGGCCTGGGTCCCCACGAGCAGGCGCGCCTCGCCGGATGCCAGGGCAGCGAGGCTGCGCCGCCGCTCGGCTGCCGGCATGCTGCCGCCGAGCCACGCCAGTGTGACCCCGAGCGGCTGCAGCCATTCGTGCAACTTGCGATGCAGCTGTTCGGCAAGGATCTCGGTGGGCGCCATGACCGCCACCTGGACCCCGGCCTCGATGGCGTGAGCACACGCGAGGGCAGCCACCAGGGTCTTGCCACTGCCGACATCGCCCTGCAGCAGGCGATGCATGGGGTGGGCACGCTGCAGATCCTGGCAGATCTGCCCGGCGGCCTGACGCTGGGCCTGTGTGGGTTCGAAGGGCAAGCGCCCGAGCAGGCGACGGCCCAGCGCGCCGGGGCTGGTCAAGGGCCGGGCACACAAGGCCTGCCGGGCGGCGCGCGCATCCGCCAATGCCAGTTGCTGGGCCAGCAGTTCATCGAACTTGATGCGCACCCACGCGGGATGGCTGCGTTCCTGCAAGGCCGTCGCGTCGACATCCCGGTCTGGATGGTGCAACAACCGCAGGCTGGGCTCGAAAGCCGCCAGGTGGTGGGCATCGAGAAGCGCTTCGGGCAGGGTATCGGACAGATCGGTGTTGTCGAGCGCCTGACTGATGGCCTTGCGCAGACTGGCCTGCGACAGCCCCTGGGTCGTGGGGTAGACCGGCGTCAAGGTCTCGGGCAGCTGGACATCGGGCTCGGAAATCCGCGGGTGCATGAGCTCGGGCCCATTGAAACCCTGCCTGACATCGCCGCGTACCCGCAGCCGTTTGCCCTGTGCGACCCGGGTCTGCAAGCCGGGATAGACATAAATCCAGCGCAGGCTCAGACGCCCTGTTTTGTCAGCAAGCTGGGCCTGCAGTTCGCGACGCGGGCCCACCTGGACGGCACAGGAGAGAATTTCGCCCTCGAAGACGCCATAGGCGCCAATTTCAGCCTGCGCGATCGGGGTGATCCGGGTATCGTCTTCGTAACGCAGCGGCAGGTGCGTGATGAAATCGACCGGATTGCACAGGCCCAGCCGTTCGAACAGCCGGGCCTGACGACTGCCCGAAGACCCTGTTGCCCGTCCCCCGGGGCGCTGGCGGCCAGCCTGGACCAAGACGACCGGGTTGTTCAGAGCGCCAGGACCGCCTCGACCTCGAACTGCGCCCCTTTGGGGAGACTGGCCACCCCGAGGGTGGAACGGGCCGGATAAGGTTCGGGGATGAGTTCGGCCATGATGGCATTGGCGCTGGCGAATTTGCTCAGGTCAGTGAGAAACAGGGTGAGCTTGACAATGTTTTCGAGGGATCCGCCCGCCGCTTCGACCACCGCCTTCAGATTGGTGAAGGACTGCCGCACCTGGCCTTCGAAATTTTCCGAGACCAGTTCGCCCGTGCCTGGTTCGAGGCCGATCTGGCCGGACAGAAATACCAGGCGGCTGCCAGCGGGCGCCGCAACCCCTTGTGAGTAGGGGCCCACGGCCGCAGGTGCGCTGTCGGTATGAATGATGTGCTTGCTCATGAATGATCCGCAGAATTGTTTGACAACCAGAGTTTAACGAGCCGGGGCAAAGAATAAAAGCCGGGGGTTCAGCGCTCGGCAAATGCACGTTCGAACACGTAGTCGCCCGGTTCGCCTACCCCGGCCGAAACGACGAAACCACGTGCATCCAGCATCGCCCGGATATCGGTCAGCATGGCCGGACTGCCGCAGATCATGGCCCGGTCCTGGGCTGGATCGAGCGGCGGCAGACCAATGTCTTCGAAGAGTTTTCCGCTCTCGACCAGCGTGGTGAGCCGACCCTGATTCCTGTAGGGCTCACGCGTGACCGTGGGATAGTAGATCAGCTTCTGGCGCACCATTTCACCCAGATATTCATCTTCGGGCAACTGTTTCTGGATCAGATCGGTATAGGCCAGTTCGCTGGCAAAACGGACCCCATGCATCAGTACCACGTGCTCGAACCGGTCGTAGACATCCGGATCCTGGATGATGCTCAGGAAGGGGGCGAGCCCGGTGCCGGTCGCGAACAGGTACAGGTTGCGCCCCGGCTTGAGATCATCGACCACCAGCGTGCCGACGGGCTTGCGGCTGATGAGCACCCGATCGCCCGGCTGCAGATGCTGCAGACGCGAGGTCAGCGGCCCGTTGGGCACCTTGATGCTGAAGAATTCAAGGTTTTCCTGGTGATTGGCGCTCGCAATGCTGTAGGCCCTGAGCAGGGGCTTGCCCTCGACCTCGAGACCGAGCATCACGAAGTGCCCGTTGCTGAAACGCAGGCCCGGGTCGCGCGTGGTGGTGAACGAAAACAGCGTGTCATTCCAGTGATGCACACTGAGCACTTCTTCGGTACGAAATGCAGCCATGGCTGTATCCTCAAAGGGTATAGTACAAATCGAATTCGACCGGATGGGGGGTCATGCGCAACCGGTCGAGTTCGCGCTCCTTGAGGTCCAGCCAGGTGTCGATCAGGTCATTGCTGAACACCCCGCCACGCACCAGGAACTCGCGATCCTGATCCAGTGCATCGAGCGCCTGCTCGAGTGAGGCACAGACCGTGGGGATTCTGACATCTTCTTCGGGCGGCAGGTCGTACAGGTTCTTGTCGGCGGGATCGCCGGGGTAAATCTTGTTCTGGACCCCATCGAGCCCGGCCATCATCAAGGCCGAGAAGGCCAGGTAGGGGTTGGCCAGCGGGTCGGGAAAACGGGCTTCGACGCGGCGCGCCTTGGGGTTGGACACATAGGGAATGCGTATCGACGCCGAACGGTTGCGTGCTGAATACGCCAGTTTCACCGGTGCCTCGTAGTGCGGCACCAGCCGTTTGTACGAATTGGTACCCGGGTTGGTGATGGCATTCAGGGCGCGCGCGTGGTGGATGATGCCGCCAATGTAGTACAGCGCAAACTCGGACAAACCGCCGTAGCCATTGCCGGAAAACAGGTTCTGCCCGTCTTTCCAGATGGATTGGTGCACATGCATGCCCGAGCCGTTGTCGCCCTCGATCGGCTTGGGCATGAAGGTGGCTGTCTTGCCATATGAATGGGCCACGTTGCGGATCACGTACTTCATGGTCTGCGTCCAGTCGGCGCGCTGCACCAGGGTGGCAAACCGTGTACCGATCTCGAGTTGCCCGGCATGGCCGACTTCATGATGATGAATCTCGACGGGTACCCCCATCTGCTCCATCAGCAGGCACATTTCGGCACGCATGTCGGCAAATGAATCAATGGGCGGCACCGGAACATACCCCCCCTTGACGGCGGGCCGGTAGCCCGGGTTGCCGCCGTTGGCTTCATGCGCGTTGGACCATGCGGCCTCATCCGACTGGATGCGCACGAAGCAGCCCGCCATGTCGGCATGCCAGCTGATGCCATCGAACACGAAAAACTCGGGTTCCGGGCCGAAATAGGCCGTATCCCCGAGCCCACTGGACTTCAGGTACGCTTCGGCGCGCCGCGCGAGCGAGCGCGGATCGCGATCGTACCCCTTAAGGTCGGCGGGCTCGACCACATCGCATGTGAGAATGAGCGTGATTTCATCGCGGAAGGGATCCAGCCGGGCGGTGGCCGGATCGGGCATGAGGTTCATGTCGGAGGCCTCGATGCCCTTCCAGCCGGGCAGCGACGAGCCATCGAAGGCAATGCCCGATTCCATGCGATCTTCATCCATCTGGCTGGCCGGTAGGGTCAGATGATGCTCGCGGCCCAGCGTATCGGTGAAGCGCAGGTCGACGAAACGCACCTCGCGCTCGGCAATCAGGTGGATGATTTCTTCGGGTGTGGACATGCTGGCGGGCTCCGGCGGGACATGCGGCGGGCGGCGAAACATGGAAAAGCCAATACCGCAAAGCTTGTTATTTTATCGTCAGTGGGCAAACAATTCTCAGGGCAGGAACACCATCTGCAGTTCATTGAGAAATTGCCAGCCGCGTTCGGTGGCCTGGATCCGGCCCAGACCGGGTTCGAGCAGGCCTTGCTCGACCGCCTTTTGCATGGCGGGCAGAATCGACATCAGCGACAGGCCCGTACGCTCGATGAACAGGCCGCCATCGACGCCCTGCCTGAGCCGCAGGGCATTCAGCATGAATTCGAACCCCAGATCTGCCGCGCTCAGTTCGCGCCGCTCGACCACGTGGGATCCATTGCCGCGCGCCGCCCGCTGCATCCAGGCTTCGGGCATCCGCGCTCGCGCCTGGCGGGTGATCCGGTTCTGGAACGACAGCTTGGAGTGTGCGCCCGGGCCCAGCCCCAGATAATCGCCAAAACGCCAATAGTTGAGGTTGTGCTGGCATTCCTGATGCGGACGGGCATAGGCCGAGACTTCGTAGCGCTCGTAGCCTGCCGCGCAGGCCAGTTCGGCCACACGATCCTGCATGCCGGCAGCCAGATCATCGGCAGGCACCGGGGGTGGATACTTGCCGAATACGGTATTGGGTTCGAGCGTCAGATGGTAGAGAGACAGGTGGCCCGTGCCGAACGACAGCGCTTCGCGCACGTCGGCCTCGCACTGTGCCATGGTCTGCTGCGGCAGGGCGAACATCAGGTCGAGATTGACCCTGGGCACGGCGTCACAGGCCATGGCAATCGCTGCCCGGGCCTGGGCGCCATCGTGGATGCGGCCCAACCGGCGCAGCATCGTATCGTCGAACGACTGGATGCCCAGGGAAATCCGGTTCACACCGGCCTGGGCGTAGCCCTGGAAGCGGCTGGATTCAGCGGTACCCGGGTTGGCTTCCAGGGTGATTTCGCAATCCGGCGGCAGATTCAGGTAGGCGCGCAGCAGGCTGAGCACGTGATCGATCGCTTCGGCCGACAGCAGGCTGGGCGTGCCGCCACCGAAAAACACGGTGGACACCTGGCGCCCCCAGACATCAGGTACCGCCTGCTCGAGATCGGCAGCAAGCGCCTGCAGATAGCGGGCTTCCGGCAGGGTGCCCTTGAATTCATGCGAGTTGAAATCGCAGTAGGGACACTTGTGCACGCACCAGGGCACGTGGATATACACCGACAGGGGGGGCAAGGCGACCAGGCCCGGGCGGCCACGCACCCCGGGCCGACCCGTCGGTTGGTCATCGCCCGGCATTGGAACAGGAATCAGGCGCTTCATTTCAGGCAGGCCATACAGGGTTCATGAATACGCTTCAGGTCCGGCGCACCGCGTCGGTGCGCAACTGCTGCAGCAGGTTCGCCAGTGCAAGCGCACGATGACTGTGACGATTCTTCAGTTCGGCCGGCAGTTGCGCGACGGTTTTGCCCAGTGCAGGCACATGAAACAGCGGGTCATAGCCGAAACCGTGCTGGCCACGGGGTGCGTCCAGCACTTCGCCGTGCCAGAGGCCCTGCGCCACCAGCGGCAGGGGGTCGTCTGCGCTGCGCAGATAGATCAGTACGGCCACGTAGAATCCCCGTCGGTCGCGTACGTGTTGCAGCGCGCGCAGCAACTGTGCGTTGTTGGCGGCATCGCCACGCGAGCCGCCCTGCAGCGCCGCATAACGTGCCGAATGGACCCCGGGCGCGCCCCCGAGGGCCGCCACGCACAGCCCGGAATCATCGGCCAGCGCCGGCAGGCCCGTTTGGCGGCTGGCATGGCGGGCCTTGGCCAGGGCATTTTCGAGAAATGTACTGTGAGGCTCGGGCGCTTCGTCTACCCCCAGGCTGGATTGACTGACGATGTTCAAGCCCGCCGTGGACAATATGGCCGAAAATTCAGCCAGCTTGCCTGGATTGGCCGAGGCCAGTACCACGCGGCGCGGGCTCTCGTTGTGGATGCTCACGCCAGCTCCAGTGCCCGGCATTGGGCCGAAAAAAGATCCCGCATACCGCTTTCGGCGCTGTCGAGCAGCGCATCCAGTTGGGCGCGCGTGAAACTGCCACCTTCGCCGGTGCCCTGCACTTCGACAAAATCGGCACCGGCCGTGGAATCGCTGCCCCAGGGCCGGGCCATGACCACGTTCATGTCGGTGTGGCAACCGGAGTCTTCGGCGTAATCGAGATCCAGCAAGACCCGATCACGCACCAGGCCAACGGACACGGCGGCCACCTGGCCGCGCACTGGCTGATCGGCCAGCAGGCCCCGGGCCTGCAGCTCTCTGACTGCCAGCACTGCTGCAAGCCATGCCCCTGTGATGCTGGCACAACGGGTGCCGCCATCGGCCTGCAGGACATCGCAGTCCAGATGCAGGGTGCGCTCGCCCAGCGCGTGCAGATCGAACACCGCGCGCAGACTGCGGCCGATCAGCCGCTGGATTTCCTGTGTGCGCCCGCCCTGCCTGCCGCGTGCGGCCTCGCGGTCGCTGCGTTCCTGGGTGGCCCTGGGCAGCATGCCGTATTCGGCCGTGACCCAACCCCGGCCCCGACCCTTGAGAAATGCGGGCACCCGCGCGAGGACGCTGGCGTTGCACAGTACGTGGGTGTCACCCATGCGCACGAGAACCGACCCTTCGGCATGGCGGGTGAAACCGGTCGTGAATTCGACCACGCGCAACTGATCAGGGCCGCGCCCGCCATGACGGGCCTGATACAGGGTGGTGGATGGACACAGGGGTTGGGACGACATGGGAAAACCACTCTTCTGACACACTACAATAATGCACATTGTAGAGAATCAGGACGGGACCATTTCATGATACGCAGCATGACGGCGTTCGGCAGTGCGCAAATCGGCACGGGCCAGGCCACTCTGTCGGTGGAAATTCGCAGCGTGAACAACCGCTTTCTGGATGTGTCCCTGCGCCTGCCCGAAGACCTGCGCTTTGCCGAAGCACGCTTGCGCGAATTGATGGCCGGGCAGATTCTGCGTGGCAAGGTCGAACTGCGCATGCAACTCGAGCGCTCGGAAGACATGCTGCGTCAGCCGCTCGACCTGCCGGCGCTGCAGGCTCTGGCCGGGCAACTGGCGCAGGCCCGCCAGATCCTGCCCGATCTGCCGACGCCCACATTCAACGAACTGCCCCGGCTTGCGGGTCCACAGCGTGGCGAACGGGCCGAACAGCTGCTGGCCTTGTCCGAGCAGGCCTGTATACAGGCCCTGCAGCAACTCGGTCAGCAACGTGAGCGTGAAGGCGCCCGTCTGGCCACCGCCATGCTGCAGATGGCCGCTCAGATGCAAACGCTGGTCAGCAGGGTTCAGGCGCACATGCCCGTGCTGCTGCAACAGTATCAGGACAAGGTCGCCGGGCGCCTGCGCGAGGCCCTCGAACAGGCCAGCCCGGAAGGGCTGCACCAGATCAGTGGCAGTGAACTTTCGGCACGCATCGCGCAGGAAGCCAGCCTCTTCGGGCTGCGCAGCGATGTCGCCGAAGAATTGACACGCCTCGAATCTCATGTGCAGGAACTCCGCAGCCTGCTCGATCAGCAGGCGCCTTCAACGGGGCGCGGGCACGGAAAGCGGCTGGATTTCCTGTTTCAGGAAATGAATCGCGAAGCCAACACCCTGGGTTCGAAGGCGGCCGCGCTGAGTGTCACCCAGGCCGCAATCGATCTGAAACTGCTGATCGAGCAGATGCGCGAGCAGGCTCAAAATATCGAATGAGCCTGCCGGGCCGTGGGTACACGCCGGATGGGCCCCATTGGTCGAACTTCAGGGTATTCCCTATTTGAAGCGAAAATTGATCTGCATCATTGCAGACAGCACGGACCATCCCATCATAAAAACCATGATGCTGCCGTCGATATTCAACAGGTAGGATCCACACACATGAAGAGCGGCAATGAATCGATATAAGCAATTGATTGATAATGATAATTCTGTAATTGAAAAAAATATCGACTGCTTTTTTCCGGGCATATGATCCGACGCGCAATTCATCAAACTTCAATCACTTGATTCATTTGTATTGCACATGAATTGAAATGAATCATTTGTTTCCCATTTTCAAAATGATGGCATTCTTGCCTTGAAGCCATTCGATTTCTAGACTGCATGAGCCATTCTGCCTGAAAGGAGGGAATGAAATGGCTCAGCGAATGATTGACTTTGTGTTGTCCGCACTGGCCGCCCTGCTCAGTGTCCTGCTCTCATGGCCTTACTGGCGAGATTTTGAATATTGGGCCGAATCTCCAACGATGTGGTGGATCTACATCATCATCGGCTATGTGCTGGCGATCTATGTGTTCTATGCCTTCCTGGGCAGCCTCAGAACCTTGTTCCAGCACGATGAACAGGCTCGTCAACAAGAAAATGCCGGGGGTTCGAAATGAGCTGTCTGAACGGAACCGACTGTCGCGAACACATCAAGCGTCACACGGCCCTGGCTGTGCTGGCGCTGATGCTGGTCATTTTCCTCCTGCTGTCGGCATGGTCGTTTCTGCCGTCACGCAACCAGACGATCCCTTCGGTCGTTCAGTATGGTGATGTCGATGCCGTGGCTGGCAAGCGCGTCTTCCAGGCCTACAACTGCATGGGCTGTCACACCATCGTGGGCAATGGTGCCTATTTCGGCCCCGACCTGACAAAAATCTATCATGACACGGGCCCTGCGTGGCTCGCCGCCTTCCTGCCCTCTGCTGGTGGCTGGCCCACCACGGCGGCCGTCCAGGTCCAGCTGCAGAATCCTCTGGTGCAAAAAGAAGCGGGCGTGGCCGACATCGACGCCTATCGCAAGCAATATCCAGGGGCGGCCGAACGCATGGATCACCGTGGCGGGCAACACAGCCTGATGCCCAATCTGCCACTGGACGCGGGCGAAATCCAGGCACTCATGGCCTTCTTCAAATATACCTCGGCCATGAACAACGAAGGCTGGCCGCCAAAACCCGATCCAGACCGGCGCCTGCCGATCCAGGCGGCCTCTGTCGCCGCTGCAGCCAGTGCGCAGGCAGCGCCCGTCGCGGCGGCCGGCAGCAGCCCGTCCGATGCCGGTGGCGCGGTCGATCTGGTGGCTGCAGGGCAGAAACTGGTGGGCGATCTGGGCTGCGTGGCCTGTCATGCCACCGACCAGACCCGCATGGTGGGGCCGGGCTGGGGTGGCCTGTTTGGCCATGATGTCAAGCTCGCCGACGGCAGCACAGTCGTCGCTGACGAAGAATACATCGTACGTTCGATCCGTGAACCCGATGCGCAGGTGGTCGAAGGCTATCCGCCACACGTCATGCCGTCCTATGACGCACTGGTCAACGAAGCCGACATGCAAGCCATCGTTGCCTATCTTCGCAGCCTGTAAGGGGAAATCATCATGCTCAAGATTGAATACGTCACACAGCGCCTGAGTCTGCGCTTCTTCATGCTGATGCTGGTGCTGTTCGCCTTTCAGGTCGCCTTCGGGCTGGTGATCGCCACGCAGCACGTCGACCCCACCCTGCTCGCCGGGGTGGCCAATTTCAACATCCTGCGTGCCGAACACACCAATCTCGGCATCCTGTGGATCCTGTCCGGCTTCATCGGCACGATCCTGTTTGTCGGGCCTCTGCTGTCACATCGTGAGCTCGCTGCAACCGGCCTGATCAAGTTCCTGTTCTGGGCCTTGCTCGCCGTCACGATCTGGAACGTCTGGACGCAGTCGCTGGCCGCCGAAGGCATTGCAGGCTGGTGGGCCGGCCAGCCATGGCTGCAGGAAGGTCTCGAATACCTCGAAGCCGGCCGTGCAGCCGACGTTGTGATCTTCGTGGGCTTCGCCATTCTGGCCTACATCCTGTTGCGCACCTTCCCGCCGCGCCGCGAATGGAACGAGATCCACTGGGGGCTGGCCATCGGGGTGGTGGCACTGACCTTCGTCTGGCTGTTTGGCGTCTTCTTCGTCGAGCGCATCGACCTGCAAGAGTACTTCCGCTGGTATGTGGTCCATTACTGGGTCGAAGGCGTCTGGGAAGTCATCCACATCAGCCTGGTCGGCTTCCTGCTGGTGCTCATGTTCAAGGCGGATGTCAAGGCGGTCGGATACGCGGTATTCTGGGGCGTCGCCATGGTGTGGCTGTCTGGCCTCATCGGCAACGCGCACCACTACTTCTGGATCGGTACGCCCGAATTCTGGCAGTTCTGGGGCTCGCTCTTCAGCGCGCTCGAGCCCCTGCCGCTGGTATTCTGCTTCTGGCACATCTATCTGGATGCCCACCAGGATCGCAAGCCGCTCGAAAATGCACCGGCGTTCTACTTCATCCTGGGCTCGGTGGTACTCGAACAGGTGGGCGCAGGCATCCTCGGCTTCACCATGACGTTCGCCCTCACCAACGTCTGGTCGCATGGCACATGGGTGACACCCAGCCATGCCCACCTGGCCCTGTTCGGCACCTTCGGCATGCTGGGGATTGCCGCCGCGTACTACGCGGTGCCCTTGCTGCGCGGGGTCAAGAACTTCGACCAGCGTCTCGGACGCATTGCATTCTGGCTCGTGTTCACAGGCATGCTGGGCATCGCCTTTGGCTTTGCCATAGGCGGCACGATCCAGGTGTTCCTGTACCGCTCGATGGGGCTGTCCTGGTTCGGCGGCGAGATCTTCCCGGCCATGCAGTTCTACAAGATACTGGTGCCGATCTTCGGGCTGGTGTTCACGACCGGCGCAGGGCTGCTGATCTACGACCTGCTGACCATCGGCTACCGCTCGCGCCAGGCGCCCGTCGAAGAACCTGCAGCCGCGGTGCGGCCAGTCCGCGGCCGCTGGTCGGCGCAGTTGCGCGGCGTCGAGGCGGGCCTGTGGCTCATGGGCATGTGGATTTTCGGTGCCATCATCACGCTGGGGCTGCTGAGTTTCAACCTCGAGGTCGTAGCCAAGGGGGACCCCACCATCCCGTATGTCCTGGGGGGGATCGGCTACCCTGGCCTGCTGCTGATCACGCTGCTCTTCGTGTGGCGCTTCCTGGCCTCACTCGAAGCACGCCCGGCACCGGCCGCACAGGCCCAGCCGTCGATGGCGCCTGCCGCAGTGGGCCAAGGCACCTGACGCGATACCCTGCCCGCACTCTGACCCCGACCTTCGCGTCGGGGTTTTTTCTGGATGTCCAGAATGGCTCATGGGATCATCGTACAATGACCTGAACGACCGAAAACCCCGATATCCATTGCGGCTCGGCGTCCACCCACCCGTACCTGCATCGGCCCGTTGCATGAAATCAGCTCTCGCTCCCAACTCCGAAATACGCCCAGACACATCGCGCAAGCCGGCGGGCATGGCCTACCCCGTGCTCGGGGCCATCAGCCTCACGCACCTGCTCAACGACATGATGCAGTCGGTGCTGCTGGCCATGTACCCGATACTGCAGGGCAATTTCGACCTCAGTTTTGCGCAGGTCGGGGTCATCACGCTGGCGTTCCAGTTTTCGGCCTCCCTGCTGCAGCCCATGGTGGGTCGCTTCACCGACCGGCACCCCATGCCCTATTCACTGCCGATCGGCATGGGGTTCACGTTCTGTGGCCTGATACTGTTGTCCTTTGCGTGGAACTTTCCCATGGTCGTGCTGGCGGCCATGCTGGTCGGTGCCGGCTCTTCGGTCTTTCACCCCGAATCATCGCGGGTCGCGCGCATGGCCTCGGCAGGCCAGCACGGCCTGGCACAATCCATTTTTCAAGTGGGTGGCAACATCGGTTCATCCATAGGGCCGCTGCTGGCCGCGCTGCTGATCGTGCCCCATGGCCAGCGCAGCGTCATCTGGGTGTCTGCAGCCGCCCTGTTGGGCATACTCATCCTGTACGGGGTCAGCCGCTGGTATGCCGCCAACCTGACCAGCAGCCGCGGTCGTCAATCCTTGCGCAAGGCAGATAACGGGCTTGATCACAGGCAGGTCCTTTGGGCACTGTCGATCCTGCTGCTGCTGATCTTCAGTAAATACTTCTATCTGGCCGGCCTGAACAGCTACTTCACCTTCTTTCTGATCGACCGCTTCCATGTGGAAGTCCAGCAGGCCCAGTACGCCCTGTTCGTCTTTCTGGCGGGTGTGGCCACGGGTACCCTCGTCGGCGGCCCTGTGGGCGATCGTATCGGCCGCAAACGGGTGATCTGGGGCTCCATTCTGGGTACCGCGCCGTTTTCCCTCGCCCTCCCCTATGTCAATCTCGAGTGGACCCTGATCCTGGTGTTCTGTGCGGGGGCCATGATCGCTTCGGCATTCCCGGCCATCATCGTGTATGCACAGGAACTCATGCCGGGCAAGACGGGCACGGTATCCGGCCTGTTCTTCGGTCTGGCATTCGGCATGGGCGGCATCGGCGCGGCGGTGCTGGGCTGGCTGGCGGATGCCACCAGCATTGCCTTCGTCTATCACCTGTGTGCCTGGCTGCCGGTGCTGGGGGTGGTGGCTTTCTTCCTGCCCGACATGCGATCGCGCACCGTGGCCAGAACCACTGCGCGCTGAACTGATCGATGGCCACACGCATGGCGTCCGGCACGCCTCGACACGGATCCTGGGGCCTCTGGATCACGGCGATTGCCCTGCTGCTGCTGGCGGCCAACTTGCGTGCGCTGTTCGCCAGTCTGTCGGTACTGCTTCCGGAAGTCACGGATGGCCTGGGCATCACAGGCGCACAGGCGGGCTACCTGACCACGCTGCCTGTGCTGTGCATGGGGTTGTTTGCGCCGCTTGCACCACGTTGTGCGGCGCGCATCGGCATGGAGCGCAGCCTGGTTCTGGTTCTGGTCCTGATTTTCATGGGCACGCTGCTGCGCGCGCAATGGGGCACAGGGATCCTGTTTGCGGGCACTGCACTGGCGGGCGCCGGAATTGCCCTGGGCAATGTCCTGTTGCCCAGCCTGGTCAAACGCGACTTCTCCGCTCATGCCGCCCTGATGACAGGGCTGTACACCATGAGCCTGTGCGGGGGCGCTGCACTGGCATCGGCCGTGACCCTGCCGCTGATTGGCCACTTTGATCAGAACTGGCGTTTCGGTCTGTCGGTGTGGGCCATTCCTGCCGCGGTCGCCTTGCTGGCGTGGCTGCCCCTGATCTTCCGCAAGAGCGGGCAGCGATCCGACCGTCCACAACACCGTCTGTTGCAGGTGCAGGGCCTGCGGCGCGATCCACTGGCCTGGGCGGTGACGGTGTTCATGGGCCTGCAGTCGGCGCTCGCATACTGCGTGCTGGGCTGGATGGCGCCCATGTTGCGGGCGCGCGGCCTGGATGGCACCGAAGCCGGCCTGATCACGTCCGTATCCATTCTGGTGCAGGTGCTTGCCTGCCTGCTGGTCCCCATGCTGGCCGCACGCAGCCGAGACCAGCGTCTGCTGGCGGTGGTCCTGACTGCCCTGGCCACGCTGTCGCTCATCGGCCTGGTGTCGGGCCCGCCGTGGCTGGCGTGGTTTCTGGCTGTTTCACAGGGCGTAGGCCAGGGCGGGCTGTTTGCACTGGCTCTGATGCTGATCGTGATGCGCTCGAACGATTCGCATGTGGCGGCCTATTTGTCGAGCATGTCACAGACCATCGGCTATGTGCTCGCCTGCAGCGGCCCCCTGCTGATCGGTTTCCTGCATGATCTTTCAGGCAATTTTGATTCTGTGTGGATATTGCTTCTGGCTCTTGGCCTGCTGGCGAGTGCAGCCGGCTGGCTGGCCGGCAGCAACCGGCTGGTCAGGGCCCGTGTCGTGCGCCCACAGGGCTGATGAAAGCCCCTGAACCGCACAGCGGGCCAGTCCCCCTGTGTGCTGCCCCCTGCTGTGTACCGCTCCTGAACCATAGTGGACTTGGGGCCGCCGTGCGCCGCCCGTGAACCACAGTGGGCTGGCCTCTGTGCGCGGCCACTGAACCACGGCGGGCTGGCCGCCTTGCACGCCGTCAAAGGCGCGCGCGCGAGAACACCAGGGTGGCGTTGGTACCACCAAAGCCGAAGCTGTTGGACAGGGCGGTCTGCACATCGGCCCGAGGCCGTGTTTCGAGCAGGATGTTCATGTCGTGCGCCGCCGGGTCGAGGGTTTCGATATTGGCTGATGCCGCCAGGAAGCCGTGCTTCATCATCAACAGGGTATATACGGCTTCATTGACGCCAGCCGCGCCCAATGCATGGCCCGAAAGGGATTTGGTGGATGCAATCAAGGGCTGGTTGGCCTCGAATACACTGCGAATGGCTTCGAGTTCCTTGATGTCGCCCACGGGCGTGCTCGTACCATGCGTATTGATGTAATCCACCGGCATGTCGACCCCCTGCAGCGCCAGCCGCATGCAGCGTTCGGCGCCTTCACCCGACGGTGCCACCATATCGTAGCCATCGGAATTGGCCCCATACCCCACGATTTCGGCCAGAATCTGCGCACCCCGGGCACGGGCGTGTTCATAGTCTTCGAGCACGACGATGCCGCCGCCGCCGGAAATCACGAAGCCATCGCGATTGGCGTCATAGGTACGCGATGCGGCTTCAGGGGTGTCGTTGTAGCGCGTCGACAAGGCCCCCATGGCATCGAACATGAAGGAGAGCGACCAGTGTTCTTCTTCGGCCCCGCCGGCGAATACGATGTCCTGCTTGCCCAGCTGGATCTGTTCGTACGCATTGCCGATGCAATGCGCACTGGTGGAACAGGCCGAACTGATTGAATAGTTGACCCCCTTGATCTGTGCCCCGGTGGCCAGACAGGCCGATACGCCGCTGGCCATGGCCTTGGTGACCATATAGGGCCCGACGCGCCGCACGCCTTTTTCCTGCAGGATCTGGATGCCCTCGTGGATCGATGAATGCGAAGCCCCGCCGGCACCGACAATCAGGCCGGTGCGCGGATGGGAAACCTGCTCGGGCGCGAGGCTCGCGTCCTGGATGGCTTCCTGCATGGCCAGCCAGGCATAGGCATGGCCCGATGCCATGAAACGGCCCAGCTTGCGGTCGATGAGCGAAAGCGCATCGAGCTGTATGGTGCCGGCCACCTGCGACCTGAGGCCGTGTTCGGCGTAGTCGGGCTGGTGGCGGATACCGGAGCGCCCCGCGCGCAGACTTTCGAGGACTTCGGCCTGGTTGTTACCGAGGCTGGATACGATGCCCATGCCAGTGACGACCACTCGACGCATGATCGGAGCTCCTAGAAATTGTCGGTACGGGTGAACAGACCCACGCGCAGGTCGTGCGCCACATAGATCTCGTGGCCATCGACCTCCATGCGGGCATCTGCAATGCCCATGACCAGTTTACGCATCATGACACGTTTCATGTCGATGTGATAACGTATTTTTCGTGCCGTTGGCAAGACCTGCCCGGTGAATTTCACATCACCCACGCCCAGTGCACGCCCCCGGCCCTGGCCGCCACAGCAGCCCAGAAAGAAGCCAACCAGTTGCCACATGGCATCGAGCCCGAGGCAGCCCGGCATGACCGGATCGCCCTGAAAATGGCAGCCGAAAAACCAGAGATCAGGCTGGATATCGAGTTCGGCGATGATTTCGCCCTTGCCATGCGGCCCGCCACGATCATCGATGTGCACGATGCGGTCGAACATCAGCATGGGGGGCAGAGGCAACTGGGCATTGCCCGGGCCAAAAAGCTCACCGCGGCCGCAAGACAATAGCTCTTCGTAGCTGTAACTGTTTTTCTGCATGATGTCGTTGGTTGTCGTGACGTGGGACAGCGCCCGAAAAGGCAGGAACCGAAGCTGGCCGCCCCCTCGCGGGCGTACCAAACCATCAAGTATACCTTGTGGCACAGCTCCGGAACGAACGGCATGCACGGCAAGCCCATGTATATGCTTGGCGAGCCCGTGCAGCCCTGAACGCGCTGTGTGCACTGCAATATCGGCACAGGCGTGCCAAAATCACGCAGACGCCCGCCTGGAAGATCTCCTTCTGCACTCCCGTGCCCACGACCCATCATGTGTATCGCCTTTCTCGCTCTTGGCCAGTCGCGCTGGCCCGTCCTGGTTGCCGCCAACCGGGATGAATTCCACGATCGCCCGACCGCCCCTCTGGGCCCCTGGCCCGGGCATCCCGAAGTGCTGGCCGGGCGCGACCTGCAGGCAGGCGGCACCTGGATGGGCTGTACCCGCAGCGGCCGGTTTGCATTGCTGACCAATTTCCGTGAGCCGGGTGTCCAGGCGCCAGCCGGCGCACCCTCCAGAGGGGCCCTGGTACGCGACTATCTGTTCAGCGAGGAGGCCCCGGATGCCTGGATGCTGCGCCTGGCACATGCTGCCCAGGCTCATGCTGGCTATAACCTGATCGTCGGCACCCGGGCCCAATGGTGGTATTACAGCAACCGCGATCCACGGCCCGGGCCACGCGCACTGGCACCCGGCCACTACGTCGTCTCCAATCACCTGCTCGATACCCCGTGGCCAAAGGCCAGGCGCTTGCGCACGGCGCTGGAAGCGCTCGCGGCCAGCGCCTGGATACGGCAGCCGGAGCAGGTGCTCGAGCGCCTGCATGACGGCACGCCTGCGCAGGACGCCGAATTGCCGGATACTGGTCTGTCACCCGATTTCGAGCGGCTGCTCAGCAGCCCGTTCATTGTGAGCCCGGAGTACGGCACACGCAGCTCGAGCGTACTGGCACTGGGCAAGGATGGGACGATCCTGTTTTGCGAACAGAGCCACGATCCGGCCGGCCGGGCCGTCGAGCGACACGATTGGCGCATCAACCGTTAGAATAGGCATTTACCCGTACAGGATCATCACCATGAGCGCAGCACTCGCCGCCCGGATTACCGACGCCGTCAAGGCGGCGATGCGGGCCCGCGACAGTACCCGCCTGCAAACTCTGCGGCTGCTGCAGGCCGCCATCAAGCAGAAGGCCATCGATGAACGCATCACCCCGGATGATGCGGCCATCCTGGCCATCATCGAGAAGCAGGCCAAACAGCGGCGTGAATCCATCGCCGCCTACAGCGCAGCCAACCGGCCCGATAGTGCCGCCCAGGAACAGGCCGAACTCGACATCCTCCTCGAATTCCTGCCGCAGCAAGCCGGTCCCGAAGAAATCGCCACCGCGGTCGCCGCTGCAATTGCCCAGGTCCAGGGCCAGGGCCTGCACGGTGGCGCCGCCATGGGCGCCGCCATGGGGCAACTGAAGGCCGCCCTGGCCGGGCGGGCCGACATGGCGCACGTATCCAGCCTGGTGCGGCAGCAACTGGCAAACTGACGGGGGTCGGTCATGGGGCAGTTTGCCATCATTGGCTTGGGGCGCTTCGGCGGGGCCGCAGCGCTTGAACTCATGCGCCTCGGGCATTCCGTGCTGGGTGTGGATGGCGATGAAAGAATCGTGACCCAGTATGCCGACCGGCTGACCCAGGCCATGATCGTCGATGTCACCGACAGCGATTCGCTCGCCGATCTCGCACTGGCCGACTACGACATGGTTCTGGTGGCCATCGGTGAAGATGTGCAGTCCAGCCTGGTATGCACGGTGCATCTGAAGGCCCTGGGCGTCAAGACCGTGTGGGTCAAGGCCTCATCGCGGGCCCATCACCTGATTCTCAACAAACTGGGCGTCAACCGCATCATCCACCCCGAAGAAGAAATGGGCATACGCATTGCCCAGGTGCTCAGCTACCCCATGGTCAATGACTACATTGCCCTGGGCAATGGCGAATTCGTGGTCGAAATCGAAGCCAGCGACAAGCTCGACGGCCGTACCCTGGGCGATGCCCTGATGACCGAGCCTCCGGGCAATATCCAGGCGCTGGCCGTCAAGCGCCGCGGCGATACCACAGTGCACCCCACCGAACAGTTCGTGGTCCGGGCCAAGGATACCCTGATCCTCTTTGGCCATTTACAATACCTCAAGATGGCAGCGCCCAAGCTGCGTTGAATCCGCCACGCCTCCAGCCCGCTGCCGTGCGCCTGGCACGATCAGTCTGTGCGGATATGCCCCATGGCCAGATTTCCCATACGCCCCATCAAGATCTACCGGCGCGCACGCCGCACCGGGCAGCTGCAGGCCAGCCCGCCCGCCATCCTGGCCAGCAGCTTTGGGATTCTGATCCTGCTTGGCACGATACTGCTCGCCCTGCCCATTTCCCAGCGCAAGCCATTCGGGCTTTTCGAGGCATTTTTCACGGCGACATCATCGGTCACCGTCACCGGCCTGACGATCATCGATCCAATCCACGATCTGAGCTTCTTCGGCCAGGCCGTGATGCTGGGGCTGGTGCAGATCGGTGGCATTGGTTTTGTCACCTTTGCCATCATTGCAGCCGTGACGCTGGGCAAACGGGTCAGCCTCAAGTACCAGGCCCTGGCACTCGAGGCCTTCAATCAGACCAGCATGCAACGGGTGCGAAGCACGGCGTTCACGGTGCTCAAGTTCTCGCTGGCGATCGAAGGGGCTGCGATGCTGGTACTCACGCTCTGGTGGTGGCGCCACGACCGCCTCGAGCACGCCTTCCTGATGGCTGGTTTTCATGTGGTGTCAGCCTTCAACAATGCGGGGCTGACCCTGTTTCCCGACAGCCTGGCCAGTTTCTCGGGTGATCCGGTCACCACGTTTGTGCTGACCTTCTGCGTGATTCTGGGTGGCCTGGGCTTCAGTGTGCTGGCCGACATCTACAACAAGCGCGCCTGGACCACGCTGTCGTACTATACGCGCCTGATGATCCTGGGCACCTTGTTGCTCAACCTGTGCGGGCTGGTGCTGTTCTGGCTGATCGAAGCCGGCAACCCCTTCACTCTGGGCCCGTTGCCGGTTGCGAATCAGGGGCTGGCGGCCTGGACGCAGATCATATCGGCCCGCACGGCCGGCTTTGCGAGTGTCGACATCGACCAGTTGCGCGACAGCAGCCGTTTCCTGCTGGTGGGCCTGATGTTCATCGGCGGCGGATCATTGTCCACGGCCAGTGGCATCAAGCTGGGCACCTTCATCATCCTGATGGCCGTGGTGCGTTCGTACATTCGCCAGCGCAAAGAGGTCGTGCTGATGAACCGCACGATTTCACCGGAATCCATACACAAGGCCCTGGCCCTGCTGATGGTCTCCGCGCTGCTCGTGTGCATCGGCATCTTTGCCGTCAGCCTGCTTGAGAACCTGCCATTCATCAGCATCGTCATGGAAGTCATGTCGGCGTTCAGCACCACCGGGCTGAGCCCCGAACTGACGCCAGCCCTGAGCCGGCCCAGCCAGATCCTGCTCATGATGCTGATGCTCGTCGGGCGTCTGGGCCCGCTTACGCTGGTCTACAACCTGGGCACCCAGCGGCACAGCCGCGTGCGCCATGCAGAAATCCCCATCCAGGTGGGTTGAACCGCCGTGCTGCCGAGCAGCCAGCCAGAGGCACAGGAGGATGCCAGCCACTGTGGTGCGGGCAGCCGATGGACTACTATTGCGTTATTCTGAAATTGTGTCGTTCCAGACACCCAACCTCGAAAAGGAACCCAGCCATGGCGACTTCCATCGTACGCAAGGCAACCGTACTCACCCTGCTTGGTCTGGCTGGGGTGGCCACTGCGGCCTCGGCCGCCACTTTGAAAATCGGCACCGAGGGCGGCTATCCGCCCTGGAGCATGGTGGATGCCAGCGGCCAGGTCACCGGGTTCGATGCCGACATGGGGCAGGCCCTGTGCTCGAAACTCGAAATGAAATGCCGCTTCGTGGTGCAGGCGTTCGACAGCCTGATCCCGGCCTTGCAGGCTGAACGCTTCGATCTGGTCATCTCCGGCATGTCGGTCACGCCCGAACGCGGCAAGGTGATCAGTTTCAGCATCCCCTATGCCTCTGAAGATTCCGCCTTCGTGCTGCCTTCCGGCAGCCCGCTGATCAAGGCGGACGCACAGCAGGCCTTGTTCGACGGCCTGGCCGGCAAGTCGGTGGGGGTGCAGGGCGGCACAACCCAGGGGGCCTATCTGCAGAAATACGCTCCGGCACTCAAACTCAAGACCTATGAAACCCAGGATCAGATGCAGATGGATCTGGTGGCCGGGCGCCTGGATGCCACATTTTCGGAAGTCACCCCGCAGAGCCAGTTTCTCGATACCTCGGGCAAGGGCAAGTTTGCCATGGGCGATTACATCGTCAAGAGCAGCGCCGACCCCGAAATCCTCGGCCTGGGAATCGGCGCGGGCATCAACCAGAAGAATACCGAACTCAAGGCCAGGGTCGACAAGGCACTGTGCGAGCTCATGAGCGAAGGCATGATCAAGGCCTCGAGCATCAAGTGGTTCGGTGTCGATCTGTCCAACTACGAAGCCTGCAAGTAAGGGCCTGCGTACCTCATCACGGCGATGGGGTATGGCCTCATGATGGCGTCCCTGCACGACATACTGGCTTCCGGCTGGGGCCTCATGTTGCTGCGCGGAGCACTGATGACCCTCTTCATCAGCCTGTGCGGCATCCTCCTGGGGCTGATCATCGGCGTCGGCGGCGCCGCGCTCAAAACGGGCGGCAATCCGCTCTGGCGCGGCCTGGTCAATCTCTATACGCTGATCGTGCGCAGCGTGCCCGAACTGCTCATCATCTACCTGCTGTTCTTCGCCACGGTGCAGCCCGCGGCCGATCTGGCAGACTGGCTGGACCTCGACGACCTGATGAGCGCCTTCTTCCCCATGCTGGTCGGTATCGTCGCCATTGGCCTCATCTCGGGCTCATACAGCGTCGAAGTCTTTCGCGGCGCGTTCAAGGCGATCGCCCCCGGTCAGCTCGAAGCGGCCCGGGCGATCGGCATGAGCCGTGGGCAATGCCTGTGGCGTATCATGCTGCCGCAGCTGTTCTGGTATGCGCTGCCGGGGGCGAACAATGTCTGGCAGAACGCCCTCAAGGACACCGCCCTGATCTCTCTGGTGGGTCTGGTCGAACTCATGCGCGCCGCGGTGCTGGGGTCGGCAGCCACCCGTGCGCCGCTTGCCATGTATCTGCTGGCCGGGGTTCTGTACTTCATCATAGGCGCCTTCAGCCAGGCGGCATTCGTCTGGGCTGAACGTCATTATGGTCGCGGCATGCGGGTGGTGCGCGCATGATCGAGCTCTTTCAGAAGGCCATACCGGTCCTGTTGCAGGGGTTCCGGGTCACTCTTGAAATCGGCCTGAGTGCCATTCTGTTCGCGTCCCTGCTGGGGCTGGTCGCCGCCCTGATGCGTGAATCCGGACGCAAACTGCTGGCGTGGCCGGCGTTCCTGTACAGCACGGTCTTCAGGGGTACGCCCCTGCTGATCCAATTGTTCCTGCTCTATTACGGCATCGGCGCCCTGCCATACGTGCGCGAGCAGCCCGGGCTGTGGTGGCTGTTCAGTGACGGCGCGCGCTGCGCCATCCTGGCCATCTCGCTCAACAGCGGGGCCTACATGAGCGAAGCCATACGCGGGGGGCTGCAGTCCGTGCCCCGCGGCCAGACAGACGCAGCAACTGCATTCGGAATGACGGCCGTGCAAGTCTTCAGGCGCATCCGTTTCCCCCTGGCCTTGCGCCAGGCGTTCCCGGCCTACAGCAACGAGCTCGTGCTGGCCATCAAGGGCACCAGCCTGGCTTCGACGATCGCGGTCATGGAACTGACCGGCCTGGCCCGCCAGCTGATGAGCCAAAGCTACTTGATCGTCGAAACCTTCATCATCGCCGGCCTGCTGTATCTGGCCATCAACATGACCCTGCTCGGCTGTGCCTGGCTGGTTGAACTGTCACTGGGCATGCGTTCGCAGGCCCGCTGATACCCCGATTCCACCAGACCGCAGAGAGCCGCCACGGCCGGTGCCCGAGCGGCATGCCGCAGGCCGGTGCTACCATATCCCGATCTGTCCATACCCTGGAGCGAACGCCCTGAAGCCCGAACTTCCACCGACTGAACCACAACAACCCGAACACGCTGATTTTCTCCTGATCGGGGGTGGCATTGCGGCCGTGACCGCAGCCCAGACCCTGCGCAACGAAGGCGAACAGGGTTCCATCCTGATGCTGGGCGCAGAAGCCGAATATCCCTATAACCGCCCGCCCCTGACCAAGGCCTTTCTGGCCGGCGAAACCACCATCGAGCAGATGTGGCTCGGCGAGCCTGACGCTTACCGGAACGCGGGGATCGATGTACGGGTTGGCTGCCGCGCCCAGCGCATCTGCCCGGATACACGCCAGGTCATCGATGCATCCGGGCGCCGCTACCATTACGGTCAATTGCTGCTTGCCAGCGGTGCGCACGCCTGCCGTCTCGATGTCCCGGGGGCCGGCCTGCACGGCGTGTTCGTCTATCGGACCCTCGCCCATGCGCGCGCCGTGCAGCAATGGATCGCAAAAAACCCGGGGCCGGTGGGCATCGTCGGCACCAGCTTCATTGCCATGGAACTGGCCACCACCCTGACCCGAATGGGCCTGAAGGTTACATTGTTAGATCGGGCCGATCGGGTCTTCCCGCGCATCCATTCAGACCTGCTGTCGGCGTATTTCCTGCAGCGTTGCGAAAATCACGGCATCGACGTCCTGCTGAACCAGAACATCAGCCGGTTTCATGGTCGCGGCAAGGTCGCGGCGATAGAAACCACGAGCGGGCAGAGCATCGAGTGCAGCACCGTCGTCATGGCCATTGGAACGGCCGCACAGACCGACTACCTCGAAGCGTCCGGCATTGCCGTTGATGATGGCGTGGTCGTCGACGAGTTCCTGCAAACGAACCAGGCGGGCATATTCGCTGCCGGGGATGTCGCCAACTATCCAGCGGCCGATGGCCAGCGCCAGCGTTCCATGCACTGGCAGAACGCACGCCGGCAGGGGCAGATCGCCGCAAAGAACATGCTCGGCCAGCGCATCCCCTATGCCAGCGTGCTGCACTACTATTGCGATTTCCTGGATTTCAGTTTCACCTTCCTGGGGCGCAGCGACCAGGCCGGGCAGCGCATCACCCGCGGTGATCTGGCCGAGCGCTCGTTCGCCGAGCTCTATCTCGAAGACGGCGTGATCGTAGGGCTGTTCTCCACTGGGCGCCCACCTGAAGAAACCCAGCTCCTGAAGCGCCTGATTCGCGATCGCATGCCGGTGCGCGGCGCGGAACGGCAACTGGCCGATCCAGGTGCTGCGCTTGACAGCCTGGCGCGTGAAACCATCCTCATCCTGCAGGGCGGCGCGGCTCTGGGGGCTTTCGAATGCGGTGTCATCCGTGCCATGGACGAGGCCGGCATCATGCCGGATGTGGTCGGCGGGGTATCCATCGGGGCCATCAACGGGGTCATCGTGGCGGGCAACCCGGGCCGGGCCGCGGAAGCCGTGGCAGCATTCTGGGATGAAATCGGCGTTCTGGCCCCGGTGCCCGCATCCGATGCGCTGGGCGGTGCCATGGCGGTGGGTGCGACCATCCTGTGGGGGATCCCCGAATTCTTCAAGCCACGCTGGCTGTCTCCGGGCGTGCAGGGTGAGTGGTGGCCCGCCAGCTGGACCAGCCTCTACGACCCGGCCCCCCTGCGCGAGCTGCTGGCCAGGCATGTCGATTTCGCAAAACTGGCCGACAGCCCGATCCGGCTGATCGTCTCGGCCGTCGAGGTCGACCGGGGCGAGCTCGTCTATTTCGACAGCCGGGTCGATACCCTGACCCCGGATCACATCCTGGCCAGTTGCAGCCTGCCGCCGATCTTTCCCTGGACCACGATAGACGGGCGCCACTACTGGGACGGCGGCATCATCAGCAATTCTCCACTCGAGCAGGTCCTGCTGCGCAGCGGCCCGGACAACAAGCAGGTATTCATCGTCGACCTGTTCCCGGGCGAACGGCCGCTGCCCTCGAATCTGGCTGAAGTCCTGTCCAGACGCGACGAAATCATCTATGGCGAACGGATCCGCAACGATGCCCATGTGCGCGAGCTGGTGCATGAATTCAAGGACCTGGTCGATGAGGTCATGAGCGCGGTCGAGCCCGACGCTGCTGCCCGCCTGAAGCAACACCCGCGCTATATTCAGCTGATGGGCGCAGGGGGGGCCAGTACCATCACCCGCATCGTGCGCGACGGCTCCACCAAAGAGCCCCTGGCCGCTCATTATGATTTTTCGATGCAGGCCATCCAGCGCCAGCGGCGCGCCGGTTACCTGACGGCCCTGCGGCGGCTGGCCGCCCAGGGTCAGGCCGGCGGCTGACCTGACGGGCCACCCCAGAATCAGGCCAGCGGCCGGCCTGACGGGCCACCCCAGGGGCAGAGGCCAGTGGCTGGCCCGGCGGCGCGCGTCAGGGCTGGTCAGCGGCCCCGGCGATCCATGCCAGGGCCGCCGTGCGGTCTGGCACCACCGAAAGAATGGACAGAAAGCCGCTGATGTCGAATACTTCGTGCACATGGGGCTGCAGACGGCACAGCACCAGGCGGCTGGCATGCTGCTTCTGGTGTTTGGCGAGCATCAGCACGACCCGCAGGCCGGCGCTGGAGATGTAGTCGACTTCGGCGAGATCGAGTACGCAGTCTGCGTCATCGTGTTGCAACTGGGCCAGCATCCGGGTTTCGGCTTCGACCGCATTGCCACCATTGATCTGCCCAATCACGGAGATGATGCGCACCGCACCGTTTCTTTCACTGAGTATGTTCATGCGTGGCCAACCTGATTGAAATGAAACACGATCGAAGACCATATAATAATCAACATGCGTCGGCAGCGGCCGTGCAGTCCGAACATCAAGCACGAAAACAAGGCCCCCGGATGACACTTCTGTCTCGCCTCCGTTTGCCCGCGTCCCCGCCTTTCCGGCGCCCCCATGATCTCGTCTACGCCGACGCTGAATGCCCGCCCACCGCCACCCTGTTCGGGCTCGGTGTGCAGCACATGGCCACGGCCCTGGCCCTGATCGCCTATGTTCTGGCCGCGGCCCAGATCGGCGAACTCGACGGCGAGGCCACCCGCAGCCTGGTCACTGCCACGATCCTGAGCATGGCGCTGGCGACCTTTCTGCAATCCTGGGGCGGCAAGCTGGGCGCCGGGCTGCTGCTGGTCCATATACCCGATCCCATACTGGTCCTGGTGATCGGGCTGGTCACGGCCAGGTACGGTCTGGGCGGGCTGGTGCTGGTGGGCCTGGTCAATGGCCTGGTGTCGATCTGCGCCGGCTACCTGATGCCCTATCTGCGCGCCTTGCTGCCCCCCACTGTGGCGGGGGTTGCCGTTTGCGTGGCCGGCCTGTCGCTCATCACGCCAGGCCTGGAGCAGATCGGCGGCATGGACGGCCATGGCCAGTTCAACAGCACCGATGTGCTCGTCGGTCTGGTCACCCTGGCCGTCATCATGGTGCTGTCCATCTGGGGCAACCGGCGCAGCAAGCTGTTCGCCTTGCTTGCCGGGCTTTTCGTCGGGGTCGTGCTCGCCGGGCTGCTGGGGCATCTGCAGGGTTTCGAGCAGCTGGCCGCGGCGCCGGTATTCGATCTGCCGTCCGTGCCCGCACCAAACTTCGCTGTCGATCCGACCGTGCTGATCGCCATTGCAGTGCTGTCCCTCATGACCCAGCTCGACGTATTCGGCTGCGTGGTGCTGTTGCACAAGATGAACGACAGCGACTGGCGCCGGCCCGACATGCAGATGATCGGTGCCGGAATGCGCGCCAATGGGCTGGGCAACCTGCTGGCCGGCGGGCTGGGCGCCTACCCCAGTGCGGTGTCTTCCGCCAACATCGCCCTTGCACACATCAGCCGGACCACCTCGCGCTGGGTAGGTCTGATGATCGCCGCCCTGCTGGCCCTCGCCGCATTCCTGCCACAATTCACCCTGGCGCTCACCTTGATCCCGCGCTCCATCATTGGCGCGGTCGGGCTGTATGCAGCAGCATACCTGATCGTCTCCGGCATCGAACTGATCGCCTCGCGCGCACTGGACGCCCGGGGCATTTTCATGGTGGGCCTGTCCTTCGTGGCCGGCCTGGGCGTCATGTTCGACCCAGGCCTGGCCGAACAGGCGCCCGAGCCCGTGCGCTTCATCGCCAGCAATGGCATCATCGTGGCAGGCCTCACGGCCATCATCCTGAATCTGATTTTCAGGCTGGGCATTTCACAGCACGCGCGCCTGGCCCTCGCCGACATCGATCATGCACAAATGGCACGCGCGATCACCGATTTCGTCGAAGGCCAGGGGGCGGCCTGGAATGCCCGGCGCGATGTCGTCAGGCGGGCAGCGCAGGCTGCACTCGAGGCGGCCGAAGCCATTGTTGCCGCGGGGAACAACCGGCGCCTGCTCGAAATCAAGGGCTCTTTCGATGAATTCAATCTCGATTTCGAGTTCACGCACGATGGTGCCCCGCTGCCGGTCAGCCGCCCCGAGACCACGGTGGATGCCGGTTTGCTGGAACTCGACGATGACGCCTTCGAGGCCGCCATGGCGCGCACACTGTCGGGTGTATCGGGCGTACTGCTCAGGCGCCTGGCCGACAACCTGAAAAGCGGCCAGCGCGGAGACACAGCCTATCTCCAGCTGCATTTTGCGCACTGACGGGCATGGATGGCAGCGAATCCACCCTGTGCGTCAGGGCCACGCTGTCGCTCGATGCGAGGCCTGGTGTCGTGGCCCAGGCGTTGTCCTGGCTGGCTGATACCGCCGAGCAAGGCCGCTGGAGCGCATCGCTGACGCGGCGTCTGACCCTGTGCCTGGATGAAGCGCTGAGCAATATCCTGATGCATGGCTTCAAGACCCATGCGGCCACTGAATCGCGGCGCATCCACCTGCGCATTCTTCAGGGCGCCGACCGTACGGCGGTCGATATCATCGACAATGGCATGCCATTCGACCCAAGCCGCATCGCGTTGCCACCGCTGGCGGGCTCCGTCGATGACGCCCGCCAGGGCGGGCACGGCTTGCGGCTCATGCGTCATTATCTGGATGAGATCCATTACGAACATCGCGACCGCCACAATCACTTGCGACTGGTGGTTCATGCCAGCGTACCAAGGCCTTGAAGCGTGTCCCGACTCACTGAACCGACCGCCCCGAAACACGGCCCCCATGTGCATGCCGTTCAGGCGCTGATCGATCCCAAGGCCATCGCCGCCAACCTGCGGCACCTGCATGATCTTCTGGCTGGCACGCATGCCCAGCGGCCAGCACCGGGCACGCAGATCTGGGCTGTCGTCAAGGCTGACGCCTACGGCCACGGCCTGCACATGGTTTATCCGGGGCTGCGGGAGGCCGATGGGCTCGCCGTGTTTTCCCTGCAGGAAGCACTGGCGTGTCGACGGCTGGGTTGGACAAAGCCACTGCTCATCATGGGTACGCCCTTCGAGGCCGACGGCGACCATGATCCAGGCCTGTTTCCCGTACACTGGATCATTGACGACTGGCGCGCGCTGCGTGAACTCGGTCGCTGCCCGCCAGGCCGGCCTCTGTACGCCTGGCTGCGTTTTCGAGGGCAATTGAATCACGGCGGTTTCGGGCCGGCAGACTACCGCCCGGCTTATCGGCTTCTGGCCGAACTGGTCCGCACCGGGCATGTGCGTGGTGCCGGCCATCTGTGCCACTATGCCTGTGCGGAAGACCCGGCCCGGCTGCGCGAAGAAAGGCAATATTTCGCTGTCCATCGACGTGGGCTGCCCGGCCCTGTCTGCACCGAGAACTCTGCCGCGCTGCTGCTCGAACCCGAGGCCGCCGGGCACACCCACTGGGCGCGCAGCGGCATCGCGCTGTATGGCATCAGTCCGCTGCCCGACCAGAGTGGCCTGACCCTGGGCCTGCAGCCCGCCATGCGCCTGCAGGCGCCGCTGCGCGATGTTCTTGCGCTCGCGGCCGGGGCCCGATTGGGCTACGGAGGGGATTTCCTGGCCCCGCATGACATGCAGGTGGGCCTGGTCGGCTGCGGCTATGCGTACGGCTATCCACGCCAGCCCGGGCCCGATGCCCGCGTACTGGTCGGTGGGCAGCTCAGGCGCATCATTGGACGGGTCACCATGGATACCCTGGCGATCGACGTCACCGGCCAGGCGCGTCCGCCACGGCATGCCCCGGTCACGCTCTGGGGCGATGCGCGCCTGCCCATCGAGCACGTCGCCCATCGGGCCGGCATGATCCCGGCACAACTGTGCACTGGCCTCACTGCACGCGTGCTGCATCGTCAGGTGGCCTGACGTCCTGCTGTGGTGCCAGCAGCCAGAATGCCAGCGTCGCCAGCAGATAGATGAGGCCTGTCGCGGCCAGACCCACGGCCATGCTGACCTGCATCAGCAGCAGGCCCATCAGCAAGGGCCCCAGCATCTGCCCCAGCTTGTCGGCCGCCCGCATCACGCTGGTGGCCCGGCCAAGCCCATGACGCTGGACACGCTGCAATTGCAGCATGTAGGCCACCTGGGCGCTCCCGGCCAGGCAACTGGCCATGGCCAGCAGTAAAACGGCCAGCGTGACCATGGCCATGCCACCGATCCAGTACAGGCTCAGCAGGCCCGCGCTGCCCAGCACGCCACCGGCTACGATCCAGGTTTTCCGGTGCGCACTGCCATCGGTGATTCGCGCCATCGGTGGCCCCAGGTAAATGACGCAAAGGCCGTATAGCATGATGATGCGACCGACGCTCACCGTCGTCCCCCCCATAGCTTCCACGTACAGAGGCAGGGCGTAGCTGAGCAGGCCTGTCTGGGCGACGGAGAATGGAATGACAGAGCCCAGCAGCACGAGACCATAATCACGACTGAGCAACAGCCGGGACAGGGCACGCCACGCCCCCTCGGCTGCTGCACCCGCCGCCTCGGCAGCGCCGGGCCGATGCAGGCGGGATCGCCGCGCCGGCATCGTGTCACGATCGGGCCACATCAGCCAGAACACGCCGAACAATGGCAGCGCCAGCAGGCCGGCACTCAGCAGGAACACGGCCAGTGCGCCCAGTTGCTGCGCCAGCATGGCGCCCGCAGCCGCGCCGGACAAATAGCCGGCAAACAGCCCCGCCACCACGATGGCCATATTGCGGCCCCGGTGCGCAGCCGGGCTGAGCAGCACGATGAAGGCCTGCAGCCCCATCCACGTCAGGCCATAGCCGAGTCCGGCCAGTGCCCGCGCGACCACCAGCCAGGGCAATGAAGGCGCGAGACTGCTGGCCACACTGCCCGCCATGGCGATCAGCAGGCCAGCCAGCACGGGCTGGACCCAGCCGCGGCGATCGGCGAGGCGCCCGGCCAGCAAGGCCGCAACGAATCCACAGCCCATTTCGGCCGCGATGGGCAGGCCCAACAGGATCTCGAGACCGGGAATCCGTGCGGCGGACGGCAACAGGGAACGTGCATACAGCGGCAGGAAACTCACGGGCATGGCCATGGCAAACAGAAAGCCGAACATGACCGGCCGGGCGGTACGCCCCGCATGCACTGGATCCCCGTGACCCGCACCGTCGGTCGCCGCGGCGTGTTCGCGTGCCCGCAGCGCGCGATCCATCAACATGGCCAGAAGGAGCAGCAGCTCGAACACGGCCACCAGGGCCACGACCACGACCGTACCTGCGTCCAGCACCCGTGCCCAGGTGTCCTTTGCCATGCGCTGGTCGTTCAGGACAATGCGCAGGTAGGCAACGGGTGCCTGCGAACGGCCATGAAGTGCAAACAACAAGGTGTTGCCATGGCGGGTGGCGTGCGCAGACAAATCGACCGGATGAGCCCGATCATCTGGCCCGACCGGCAGGGCACCCTGTGCATTGGCCCGATTCAGCCAGTTGCCGTGCGCATCGATCAACCCGATTTCATCGATCAGGGGGAAGGCTGCGGCCAGCCGTGCCATGGGTCGTTCGACATCGCGCATCGCATTGGCCGCGATGCCATGGGACAGCACGCGATTCAGGTCGGCCTGCAGGCGGCTGCCCACAACATGCGTATTTTGATGTGCGACATCGAGCCAGCTCGATCGAAATGCATGCACGGTATGCGCAATATAGAGCCCCTGGGCCAGCAGCAGCACGAGCAGCGGCAGCAGCAGCCGGAACCGGCGCGCATCGGCCTCCTGTTGCCGTATCACGGCAGGACGGAACAACCACAGCAGCAACAGGAAGGCGACCAGGGTGGACAGGGCCAATGCCCGAAGGTTGTCGGCGATCAGTGTGCCCCGGTCGGGAACTGCGGCCGGCACCTGCACGCGTACCGCCCCCAACAAGGCACCGGCGGCATCACGCAATGCTGCGGCGACCACCAGCCGACCCTCCTGTTCCTGCCAGGCCGCCCCGGACCCCAGCATGCGGACTGCCGCTGACGGATCGCCCTGCCCTGCCCCCTGCAGGGCCTTCAGCACCCCAGTGCCCGCCAACGAGTCGCCGGTGGCTGCCAGACGATCGCCGTTGGCCAGGACCACATCCGCGCCTTGCAGGTCCGGCAGGCTGTCGTGCAGGCCCGCCAACAGCAAAGGCAGACCGAAATACTGCTCCAGCGGCTTGCCCAGCGACATGCCGATCCGGATTTCGCCTGCTGTCTGGTCCACGGACAGCCCGACGCGCTCGGCCGTGTTCTCGCGTGACAGCTGCCTGAGCGCCGAAAGGCTCAATGCCCCGATCAATGCCTGGGACAACAGCAGCACGAGCACACAGGCCACGAGGACGGCTCGAAACCGGCCGCGTCCGTAGGGCGAGGAATGGGGCTGCAACATGCTCAGCTCGCTGGGCACACCGGGGCCGGCGGAATGCCGGCAGCAACAGGTAGCGGCCTCCATGATAATTTACAATGCGTGCTGGGCACACCGGGGCCACGGCCCCACTGCCCTTCGGCATGATTCGCTGCTTCCAGCGCTTCTCTTCCTTCCGGGGTCTGCTCATGCGGCCACGCTCACTGCGCAGCAAAATCTTTCTTCTGGTGGGCCTGACCACACTGCTGGGCGCCATGGCGGTCCTGCTGATCACCCAACGCAGCGTGACCCACACCGTGGTGGCCAGCGAAAAGCATGCCGTGCGCAATATCCTCGATCTGCTGCTGCACGACAGCGAAGCCCGCTGGGGGGCCCTGCTGACCGACAAGATCACCACGGTGCGCAGCGGCCGCGCCCAGTTGCTGCAACTCGGCGCCACCGTACAGTCGGTGCTGGCCGTGTACGCCGAGCAGGCCCGTACTGGCGTGATCGGCACGCCCGCGGCCCAGGCCCAGGCGCGGGCCTGGATCAATACACTGGACATGGCCGACGGGCGCTTCGGCTTCGCGTTTGACGACACCTTCACCATCATCGCCAGCGGCCGGGCGGACTGGGTCGGTGCCGACCTGTCGCGCCTGCAGGACTACAAAGGCCGTGCGCTCGCGGCATCGATGCATGACGAAGCCAGAATCACCGGTCACGGTTTTGCCATTTACCGCTGGCCGGTGGCCAGCCCGATCGGGGGCGACCCGATCGAGGGTGACCTGATGTACGCTTATTTTGGCTATTTCGAGCCCTGGGACTGGGTGTTTTCCATCACCGGCAATGCGCGCCAGGTCGAGCAGAAGTTCGACGAGCGGCGCAAGGAAATGGAACAGTCCGTGCGCGCCGCCCTGGCCTCACTCAGGCTGGCCCAATCGGGATTTGTGTTCATCCTCGATGATGAAGGCCAACTGGTCTCTGCCCCACCATCGGGTCACGACGCGTTCCTGGTTGCGCACGACATCGACGGCAGCGCGACGTTGCGCGAACATATCATGCGGCATCGCGAGTCGGGCCACATCGAGAATTTCACATTCGACGAATCAGGTCGCGGCAACCCCTGGCAGATCAGCACGGCCTGGTTCAAGCCGCTCGGCTGGACCATCGTGGCCGCCGTGCCGCAAAATGACCTGACTGCGCCAGCGCGGGCTCTGCGCGATCGCCTGGGTCTGGCCTTTCTGCTGGTGCTGCTCGTCTCGCTCGCGGTCGCATGGGTGCTGTCCGCACGCATCAGCCGCCCCTTGCGGCAGCTGAGCGATTTCGCGCGAGCACTGCCCGAACAGGACCTGCAGCAGGCGGGCCACATTCCGCCCTACATCGCGCAATTGCCACACAGACAACCCGACGAGGTCGGCCGCCTGGCGGCCACTTTCATGTACATGGACCAGCAACTGCGTGAAAAGATCGCCAGTCTGCTCGACGAGACGTCCCGACGCGAACGCTTCGAGAGCGAACTGGCCATTGCGCGCCAGATACAGATGGGCCTGCTGCCACAGGAACCTGCCAGCGGAACACTCGGAAACATCGATCTGCACGCCACCATGCAGCCCGCACGCGAAGTGGGCGGCGACCTGTACGATTACTTTGTCCTGCCCGATGGCCGCCTGTGCCTGGCCATTGGCGATGTATCCGACAAGGGCATACCCGCAGCCCTGTTCATGGCCGTCACCCGAACCCTGCTGCGCGCATCGGCCGAAGATGAAAGCGACCCCGGGCAGATGGTGGCGCGGATCAACAACCGCCTGGCCGAACACAACCCCAACATGATGTTCGTCACCCTGCTTGTCTGTGTCCTGGACCGGGCCACCGGTCAGCTGGCCTGGGCCAACGCCGGTCATCTGCCACCGGGCATCGTGGCCACCGATGGCCACGTACGCTTGCTGGAAGGGCGCAGCGGGCCGGCCTGTGGCGTACAGGGCAATTTGCCCTATCAGGCCTTCAACACGATACTGGGCTGTGGGGAGCTCCTGTTCGGCTACACCGATGGGGTCACCGAAGCCTGGGCGCCCGACCACACCCTTTATGGCGAGGCGCGGTTGCACGGCATTCTTGCCCGGTCATCCGGGGTGGGCGCCCGGGCCCTGACCGATGCCCTGCTGGATGACATCCACGGATTCGCACGGGGTCTGGAACAATCAGACGACATTACCGTCATTGCTGCAAAGAGAACATGTTCATGATTGGACGCACCCTGATTGCCTTGCTCATGGCTGTGAGCCTGTTTTCCGGGCTCGCGCCCACGGCGCAGGCTGCCGATGCCGCGCCCCCCGTGGCCGCCACGCCATCCGCCGCGGCCCCACGCCTCTACCCTACCACCCCCGTGCGCAAGCCCGATGGCAGCCCCTGGCGCATCGGTTATCTGGAAAGTGGTGAATACGCCGAATATCCGCGCACCTTGCGCGTCATCGTCCAGGGGCTGCAACGCCTGGGCTGGCTGGCTCTGGATGACGACATCCCCACCGACATGAACGGCAAGGCCTTGTGGCTCTGGTTGGGTGAACACGCCAAAGGCGATGACCTGACATTCGTCGCCGACGCCTGGTGGCAACCAGGCGACTTCGACGCGGCGCAGCGCGAACCCACCCGCGATGCCATTGCACAGCGCATTGCCACACGGGGGGACATCGACCTGATCCTCGCCATGGGCACCTGGGCCGGCCAGGACATGCGCGCCATCGGCCCGCCGGTGCCCACTGTGGTGGGCTCCACCAGCAATCCGATCGCAGCGGGCATCATCGACAGCGTAGAGGACAGCGGGCGCGACAACCTGCATGCGCGTGTCGAGCCACAACGCTATCAGCGTCAGTTGCGGCTGTTCCATGACATCGTGCCATTTCAGACCCTGGGCATCGTATACGAAGACAGCCCGGCGGGCCGAACCTATGCCGCTCTGGATGCCGTCGAACAGGTCAGCAAGGAACTGGGCTTCAGGATCATCCCGTGTCATGCCGTATCGAGCAGCGTGCCGACCGCCACAGCCATCACCAACGCCACAGGCTGCTACGCAGATCTTGCGAACCAGGGCGTGGATGCCGTGTACGTGACCACCCATCGGGGCGTGACAAAAGAATCCATCCATGCCATCGCTGACATTCTGAACAAGGCCCGCATCCCCACATTTTCCATGGCCGGTTCCGAAGAGGTGGCGGCCGGTCTGCTGCTGAGCCTCGCCAAGGCCGATATGTCGTACGTGGGGCAATTCCACGCCGAAACCGTGGCGCGTATCCTGAACGGCGCCTCACCCCGACGCTTGATCCAATTATGGGTGGACCCCCCGAAGATCGCGCTCAATCTGGGTACGGCGCGCAAGATTGGCTTCAACCCGCCGGTCGACATCCTGCTGGCCGCCGACGAAGTCTATGAATCCCCTGCCTGGCAGCAGGGCAACCGGTGATCCGATCAGGCACCATACTGCACCGGATCCAGCGCTGCGTGGCGCGCCACCACCGCCGCCAGTTTCCGTGACCGGTCACCCGATGCAGCGCGCCAGGTCTCGAGCAGCCGATCGGCCGCGTTGTGCTGCGTGTGCAGGACGAAGTCCGCATAGGCCAGCCAGCTTCGATCCGCCGGGTCCAGCCCTGCGCGCGCGACGGCCAGAACGTCTGCGCACAGGGCCCGTACCTGCCCGTCCTCGAGACCGGACATCAACGCAGCCTGGCGCAGCGCCCCCAGACGCTGCCAGCCCCAGTCGTGCATCAGGGCCACCGCCTGATCCAGATTGGCGAGCAGGCCGGCCTGCACGGCCATGGGAGCCATGAGCATGCTGCGGGCGACCCCGGCCCCCGCCTCTTCCAGCAGACACGCATCGGCAAAACCGGCTCCCGGTATGCGCCCCTCGATGTACATGTGCGCACCACAGGCCGTGAACAATGCCTCGAGCCCGCCGGGCGCCCGCCATGCAGCCCGCAAGTCAGGCAGGGACGGCAAGGTCTGGAAGCGGTAGCGCAGCCGGGCATCCAGGAATTGACCGATTTGCGAATACTCGAAATGATGCGCGCCGATCTCGAGATCAAGTGCCGTTTGGCCATCCAGACTGCGACCGCGCCAGCGACCCGCCCACAGTACGGTCATCAGACAGGGGTTCCCGTCGAGCAACAGGGTCTGCACGCCCTTGTAATCCGTGGAGGGATGCACCGGCAGGCCGCGCGAAACCGTCCCGGGCCCGAACATCCAGCCAAAGAAATCGGCCAGATCACGAAATGGCCGGGCGGGCCGGGTGCACAGCTTGCGATCGCCCGGAAAGCGCGCCGCGGCGAGCGCACGTGGCCACAGCAGCGTGCGCGTTTCCTTGAGCCCGGTGATCCGGCCCGACTCGAGCGGACTGTTGGCAAACAAAGCCAGGCCAACGGCGGCAAAGGCGATGTTCACGTTCAGGGCATCCACGGCACGGGCCACCGGTACTGACGTATTGGCCCCGTTCTGCGCCTTGGCATCGATTCCTTCGGCGTGATGCCAGCCGCGATAGTCGCGCAGTTCGCGATAGATCGCCCGCGGCACGCAGACCTGGGCATACCACTGCGCATCGCGTGCACAATCGGGGTGCTGTGACGCACTCAGGATGCAGGCCTGATCCGCCTGCAGTGCCTGCAAGGCATCGGCCAGCTCGGCATGGGCCCTGCGTGCCAGTTCATGCAGCCCCCCCTGGTCGGACCGTACGGGTGCCAACGCGGTTTCCAGCAGGTTGAAGCCGTTGTCCAGACCGCACTCGGCCACCGCCGTGTGCAGCCCCACGCACCGCCCGGCAAGCCGCTCGGAGCGTGGGGCACACCCATGGCGGCGCTTGATCGCATGCAGGGCACGGAAATAATGACGCACCGGCATGCTGGTGCCAGAGGCCTGATGTACGGGAATCATTTCCAGTTCGAGGCCGAACAGCCGTGATCCCGGCTGTTCCAGCCTGCACGCGGACGAAGCGGCTGGGTGATGTCCTGCCATGGTGATGGGTCCTCTTGCGCCGGCACGCACATGCAGCCACACAGGGGCCCGGATGCGTGAACTTGCGACGTGTGAACTTGCTATCATAATCGCCAATGCCTCATTCAAATCGGTGCCGCGGCCGGCAACCCGCTGCGATGCCCCGCAACTGACAGGACAGAAACCGGTGAAAACAGACATTCGTACTGATGTACTCATCCTGGGCGCAGGCAGCGCCGGCCTGTATGCCTTGCGCGAAGTGCGGCGCGCGCAGCGTGATTTCCTGCTCGTCGATCCCGGCCCGCTGGGCACCACCTGTGCCCGGGTCGGCTGCATGCCCTCCAAGGTTGCCCTGCACGCCGGCGCGCTCTGGCGTTCACGCCTTGCCCTGCGCGAGATCGGCACCACCGGGGTCGAAGCCCTGGCGCTCGATCGCGCCCGCACCTGGCAGAATCTGCGTCGCTTGCGGGATCAGTTCGCCGGCAGCGCAACAGACAAAGCGCGCAGCGCTGCAGGCGATCGGCTGATCCAGGCGCGGGCCCGCTTCCTGGCCCCCGATCGGGTCGAAATCGAAGGGCCCGCCGGCACGCAGCACATCCGCGCCAATAGTGTGGTGATCGCCACCGGATCACGCCCCGTGCTGCCCGGCTGGCTCGAACCGGTGCGTCGCCATACCGTGACCACCGACGAGGTGTTCGAGCTCGACACCCTGCCGGCCTCAGTGGGTGTCCTGGGCCTCGGGGCCATCGGGCTGGAGCTCGGTCTGGCGCTTTCCCGTCTGGGGGTACGCGTCATTGGGGCCGATATCGCCCCAGCGCTGGCCGGCACGGCCGACCCTGAAGTCGCCGCGCGCGCGCTCGAACTGGCCCGCCACGAAATGACCCTCTGGCTCGAAACTGAAACACGGCTCGAAGCGATGACCAATGGCGTGCTCATGCAGGCCCACGGGCAGTCCGTGCAGGTGGACCTGCTGCTTGCAGCCCTGGGGCGCCGTCCCAACGTCGATGGCCTGAACCTCGTCGAAGCCGGGTTCCCCACCGATGCGCGCGGCCTGCCGGTGTTCGACCCGGAAAGCCTGCAGATCGGTGACCTGCCCGTCTTCATTGCCGGCGATGCAAATGCCGACCGCCCTCTCATGCACGAAGCGTCCGACGAAGGTGCCATTGCCGGATTCAATGCGTCCCGCCCGGCGCGCCCGGCCCGTTTCCAGCGCAAGGTGAGCCTGGCCATTGCCTTTACAGATCCCGATCTGGCCAGCGTCGGCGCCCGTTTCGACCAGCTCGATCCCGAGGCCATCCTGATCGGTACGGTCACCGGCCAAAGCAACGGGCGCGCCCGTATCCTGTCGGCGGAAAGCAGCCTGGTGCGCCTGTATGCCGAGCGTGACAGCGGCCGCCTGCTGGGGGCCAGCATGGTTGCGTCGGGTGGCGAACACATGGCGCATCTGTTGGCCTGGGCGATACAGCGCGGCGAAACAGCCCAATCCTTGCTGGAAATGCCTTTTTATCATCCGGTGATCGAAGAAATGCTGCAGACGGCGCTGCAGGACATCGTGCGCCAGATGCCGCAGGCCCAGGCATGGCCATGGGGGCTGCAGGCCATCGACCCGGCGGGCGCAGCATCTTAGTTGTTGCGTCGCAGTAATACCGCGCTGATTGCAACCACCACGCAGACCATGGCCAGCGCATCCTGCCAGTTGGGCCACTCGCCAATCAGCGTGCTGCTGAGTACGCTGACAATGGGCACCGCCATCACGCTCATGGCGCTGGTGGACGCCGGCAGGTTGCGGGCCAGGGCAAACCAGATCACCTGCGAGGCGCCGTAGTTCAGGAAAACCGACCAGATCATCACCGCCCACATGAATGCACTCAGGTGCCATTGCGGCAGCGGCTCGATCGCTGCAGCCATCAGCATCAGAACCACCGACGATGTGCCCAGCATCCAGATGACCAGTGTCTCGGGCCCGATGGTCAGCCGCGCGCGTTGCATCCATACTGTACCGAGCGCCCAGAAAAAAGCGGCGCCCTGCATCCAGGCGATGCCCACCGGGCTGCCTGCGAGAGTGCTGAGTTCGTTCCAGAGCAACAGCACAATCGCCAGCAGAACCGCCGAAACCGCCACAGCCAGACGACGCGTGAAGCGCTCGCCATAGAACACCACCGTCAGCAACACGGTGAACACCGGCATGGTAAAGCCCAGAATCGCTGCCCGCCCGGCGGGCAGGAACGACACCCCGATAATGGACAGGCCATGCCAGCCCGCCACATTCGGCAGGCCAAGCACCATCACGCTGCGCCACTGGCCCGCCCCCCGCGGCAGCAGCGGAATTGCATGGCGGGAATAATACGCCGCCAGGGCCAGCGCGCCGCCGGCCATGGTGATGCCACGAAACCACAGTGGACTCATCTCGCGCAGCCCCACCTTCATGACGGGCCAGTTCAGCCCCCAAATCAGCGTCAGCAGGATCAGGCCAATCAATTGGCGACGGGTCAAGGCGAGCCCCAGAGTGAAAGCATACGGTTCTGGATGTTAGCATGCCGAATCCCGCAGAACCGAACCGGCAGGCGCAGGGCAAACCACACTGCAACACGTGGAAAAGAAGCGGCAACAACGGCGTCAATCCGGGCGACAATAGGGAGAAGAGGCCGACTTGACCGGCCGCATGATCAGGAGATGACCATGACTGCACTTTCCGCCGCCGAAGTTTCTGCCTTGCACGATGCGCTGGATGACGAATACCAATCCTGGGCAAGCTACGATCAAGTCATTCAGGATTTTGGCGAAATCAACCCCTTCATGAATATCCGGGCTGCGGAAGCGCGCCATATCGAGGCCCTGAGCGTGCTGTTTCGTACCTATGCCATCGACCTCCCGGAAAACACCTGGATTGGCCGGGCACCGCGCCATGACAGCATACGCGCAGCCTGCGAGGCGGCAGTGGCCGCCGAAATCGCCAATGCCGGCCTCTATCAGCGGCTCATGGCGGCCACCCGGCGAAGTGACATCCTCATGGTGTTCGAACGTCTGCGCGATGCCTCGCAACAACGCCACCTGCCTGCATTCCGGCGTTGCCTGGAGCGGTCTGGCGGCCGTGGTGGCGCGCCGCATTGAAAACCGAACCCGCACGGTCCATTTCCAATTCAAGCGCCGCCGTGCTGGCCATCGACCTGGGCTCCACAAGGCTGAAAGGCGCCTGGGTCCAGGCCGACGGACGCATGGGGCAGGTCCTGGCGACAGACTCGCCCGTGCGTATTCCCCGGCAGACGCCCGAAGGGGTCTGGCAAGCCGTATGCCACCTGCTGTTTCGCTTGCTGCAGCATCCCGAAGCGCCGTCGTCGATCCTGGCGCTTTCGCTCACCGGCCTGACGCGCACTCACGTATTCCTGGATCGCAACGGACAGGCAGCGGATCAACTGGTGCTTTGGGACGATCCCTACGGCGAATCCTGCGCCGCACAAGTGGCCGCGGCGTACGGTGTATCGGATACGCTGCGTTTCGGGGCATTTCATCCACTGGCCCGCCTGCTGCAATGGACGCAGGACCAGGCGCACGCACCCCGGGCCATGCTGGAGCTCAAGGACTGGCTGAACTTTCGCCTGACAGGCGAGTTGGCCACAGATGCCGTGGTGTACGGCCGGCTGTGGTCCGATACCGTCGCCGTGCCGCAAATCCTGGAACGTCTGGGCATGGCTGCCACCGTGATCCCCAGCCCGCGAGCGGCCGATACGCTGCTGGGCCAGGTGCGCGCTGCACCAGCTGCCGGGTTGGCTGCCCTGACGGGTGTGCCCGTGACGGTCAGCAGCTTCGACACCTGGTGCGCGACGCTGGGCATGGGCGCCATCCACGAAGGTGGCCTGTATGACATTTCCGGTACATCAGAGGCCATGGGCGCATTCCACGCACAACCCAGGCACCCACGCGGTGCGGTGTGCCTGCGCTGGACACGCGATCTGTGGCACATCGGCGGCCCGTGTCAGACCGGGCTGGGCACGCTGGCCTGGTTCGCGCGCGGTTTCCTGGATACGGACGATCCGGCCGCCACCCTGGCCGCCGCGCGCCAGTCGACCGCGTCAGAGCCCCCACTGTGCCTGCCATACATTTCAGGCGAACGCATGCCCTGGTGGGATGCCAGCCTGTCGGCGAGCTTCCATGGCGTGCGTGAATCGCACACCCGGTGCGACTTTGCACGTGCCGTGGTCGAAGGGCTGGCCCTGGCGCACCGGCTGGCCCTGGATGAAATCGGCCTGCGCACGTCCGATGCCACCATTCACATGGGCGGCGGGGGCTGCAGCCTGCCCGACTGGTGCCAGATGCGAGCGGATGCCTTCGCACGACCCATCCTGGTGGACGAGAACCCCGAATCGGCCCTTGCCGGCGCCGCATTGGCGGCAACCGTGGCACTTGGTTATCATCCCACTCTGACCGCCGCACAACACGCAGTCCGGCAACGCAGCCGGTCGATTCTTCCTGATCCAGCGCGTTCGCGCTATCTCGAAGGTCGGCTGGCCGGGTTTTCTTCTCTTCTGCACAAGACCCTGTCCGCATGACAACTGTCTTCTACCAGCGGGTTCAATCCGCATTCGACCGCCGCCATGGCCGTTGCTGACCTCGATTGGCACACCTGGCTGGCCCGCTACGGAACCTGCCTGGCAGGGGTCGTGCTGTTTCTGGCCTTTGCATTGCTGGCGCCCAATTTTCTCCTTTTGCAGAATCTCAGCAATATTGTCCAGCGCAGTACTTTCATGGCGCTGCTGGGGATGGGGTTTGCCCTCGCATTGCTGGTGGCCGAACTGGACCTGTCCTTTGCCAACATCTGCAGCCTGGCCGCCGTGGTCGTCGGCGGCCTGATCCAGTCGGGGCATTCCCCTGAAACCGCAGTGCTGGCCGGCCTGGCCGTCGGCGCGGGGGCCGGCATGCTCAACGGCCTGCTGGTCACATTCCTGCGCATCCCCTCGCTGATCGCCACGCTGGCCACGGCGTCGGTGGCGACGGGATTCTCCTTCATGATCACCGAAGGGGTTGCCTTCGTCGGCCAATGGGACCCCCGCTTCCTCTGGATTGGCCGGGGCACCCTGCTGGGCATTCCGGCACTGATCTTCTGGCTGGGGGTGGCCAGCCTCGTTGCCCTGTTCCTCCTGAAGCAGACCCGTCTCGGGTTTCGCATGCTGGCCACGGGCGAGGCCGGTGAGGCCACCCGGTTGGCGGGTGTCAATGTGCGGCGCATCAAGATCATCGGCCTGGCCCTGTCGGGCCTGGCAGCCGGCATCACGGCCGTGCTCATGACTTCGAACCTGGCTTCGGCGGCCCCCGATTCTGCCAGCGACCTGATGCTGACCTCCATCGCGGCGGTCCTGCTGGGCATGACCATGTTCGAACCTGGCCGCCCCAACATCCCCGGCACCCTGGTCGGCGCCCTGATGATCGGCATGCTCGGCAACGGGCTGGTACTGATGGGGATCCAGTATTATGTCCAGGATATTCTACTGGGCCTGATCATCGTGCTGTCGGTGGCGTCTTCGGCCTCGGTGCTCAAGAAGGCGGCCTTTTCCCTCTGATTCATTGCATGCACTCACTCGAGGACACTCCCATGATTGCTTTTCTGTCACGCTTTACCGGTATTTTGCTGCTGATCACCGGCCTGTCCGGCGTTGCCTCGGCTGAGCCCACGGTGGACATCATCGGCTTCCAGATGTCCTCCGAAACCCACGCGCGCGTCGTCAATGCGGCGGCCGACGCGGCGCGCGCCCAAGGGTGGGAAGTCCAGATCCTGAACAGCAAGGGCGACATGCCCACCCACATCCAGCAGTTGCAGACCGCGATCCTGTCCAAACCTGCCGGCATCATCGTCGCCATGGGCAAGCCCTTGCAGGCCGAAGAACAATTCAAGGCCGCCCAGCAAGCCGGCATCCCGGTGGTCACCGTCATGAGCGGCACCAGCCCCTACGTGCTGTTCGATATCGCCGTGAACGAATACGCCGCAGGGGCCACGGCCGCGCTGTACCTGATGGACCACCTCAACTATCGCGGCAACATCCTCACCGAACGCTACGAAGGCAACGCCGGCACACGGATCCGCGGCAAGATCCTCGACGTGGTCCTGAGCGAGAACCCTGCGGTCAAAGAACTGGGCGCCAACACCATGGCGCGCCCCTCCTCGTGGCGCAACGACGTCAAGGCGGGCATGAGCGCCCTGCTGCTGCAGAACCAGGGCAAAGTAGACGGGATCTGGGCCTCGTTCGATGGCCAGGCCTACATCATCGATGACCTGCTGCAGCAGCAAGGCGCCAAAAAGGGGCACCCGGTTCTGGTCAGTATCGATGGTGGCGCCGAAACCTACCGTCGCATTGCCGATCCGCAGTCCCTGCTCATGGCCACCGTGGCCATTCCGTTCGAGAAAATGGGCACTACCGCATTCGATGCCATCGCCCGGGCCCAGACCGGCGAGCCCCTGCCCGACATGGGCCAGCAAGGGCCCTACCTGTACATGGATGCCGAACTGATCGATGCGAACAACGTCTCGCAACATCTGAAGTAACCCATACGGCATGGCGCCCATCCTGGAACTGCAACAGCTCGTCAAGCGCTACGGTGGCGTCCAGGCCCTGATGGGTGTCGACCTGGACGTCCAGCCCGCGCAGGTTCTGGCCATCTGCGGCGAGAACGGGGCGGGCAAGAGCACGCTCATCAAAGTGGTCTCCGGCGCCCATCCTCCCACATCGGGCCGCATGCGCCTGAACGGGCGCGAGGTACACTGGAGCTCGCCCCACGATGCCCTGGTCAATGGTGTCACCACCATTTACCAGGATCTCGCGCTGGCCCCGAAACTGAGCGTCTGGCAGAACATCTTCATCGGCTCGGAGATCCGGCGCAGCATCCTGCCGGGTTGCCATATCCTCGACAAGGCCGCGATGCGCGCCCAGGCGCTGGAGTACCTGCAGCGCCTGCATCAACGGATCACCGACGTCGATCGCCCTGTCGAAGGTTTTTCGGGCGGGCAGCGTCAGGCGATCGCCATTGCCCGCGCGTTGCGCTGGGAGGCCCGGCTGGTCATCATGGACGAACCCACCGCAGCGCTGGGCGTGGCCGAAACCGCCGAGGTGCTGGCCCTGATTCAGCACCTGAAGGCCCAGGGCGTGGCCGTACTGCTGATCAGCCACAGCATGGAAGACGTGATCCAGGTGGCCGATCAGGTCGTGATTCTGAAAGCCGGGCGTGTGGCAGCCCGTGGCGCCACGGCAGAGCTGACACCGGCTTCGCTGGCGCAGGCGGTCATGACCGGGGTGTGGCCTTCCGCGCCGCACTGAGGCCTGTCGCCCCGTCTTCCTCCTGGGCCCGTTTGCAGCCGATCCCCATCGGCCGAGAACAAAGCAGCGGATCACGGCCGCGGTCAGATTTCCGGTTTCCCACTTTTTCCTGAAGAGCCCGCCGCTTCGACCCGGTTGCGTCCTGCCCGCTTGGCGCGGTAGAGCGCCTGATCCGCGCTCTCCAGGGCAGCCAGCACGCTGAGGCCGAGTCGCCAGTCCGCCACGCCCGCGGACACGGTGAGCACCTTGCCATCAGGCAGCAGCGGCTGCGCCGCCAGGCGGCTCTTCAGGCGCTCGGCCAGCTGCACGGCATCTTGCATATCGGCATCGGGCATGAGGACCAGAAACTCTTCACCACCCACGCGAAACGTCGTGTCATCGGCACGCACCACTTCGATGACCAGACGGGCAAACGCAATCAGCACCTGATCCCCCACCGCGTGGCCGTAGGTGTCATTGACCACCTTGAAATGGTCGATATCCAGCGCGACGAGGGCGAACGCCTGCTGCTGCGCGACCAGGGCTGCCAGCATCTGTTCCAGCCCACGACGATTGCCCAGGCCGGTCATTGGATCGACCTGGGCCGCCTCGCGCAATTGCCTGATCGTCCGGCGCGCGCGTCCGATCCCGGCCAACAGGGCCCTCTGCAAGGACTGCGCCTCGGTATACCAGCACCGCACCCGCCCGATGGACTGCGACAGATCACCAGACATGCCGCCTTCCACCAGGAGCGCCAGATGCCCGATGGGGCGCACGATCCAGCGCGCGGACCACCACGCGAGCAGCACCAGCAACGCAGTGGGCAGCAGCAGGTCGAGCAACACACCCAGAATGCGGTCATTCAGCCCCTGCAGGACCGAACGCAATGGGCGCTGCACCAGCACCAGCCACTGCGCTTCAGGCACATAGGCATAGCCCGCCACACGCTCGACCCCATCGTGATCCACATGGATCAGCCGGCCCGATTGCCGCGTCTGGTACACCTGCGCGATGGCCGGATCGTCCAGGCCGCCTTCACCGACATGCCCCGGGTGAGAATCGTAGAGCAGGCGGCCCGCCCGGCCGATCACCAGCAGCTGGGTATCGTCCCTGAATGCGGTGCTGCCCACCAGGCGCTGCAAACCCCCATCGTCATCCAGATAGACGGCTGCCGCCAGATAGCCCACATACTGGTCGGTTCGATCCATCAGAGGCTGCACCAGCATGATGGCCAACCGGCCATCGGGCGTCGTGAAGGCGGGGCTCACGCCAGCCTCCCGCAGTTCATGCAAGCGCCTCATGTCCGGAGACTGGAGATGATGGTAGGGTCGCTGTGCGGGATCCTTGAGCGCGATGGCCAGCAAGTGGTCCTGTACATCATGCACCGCCACGATGGAAAACCCCAGGCGCAGTTTCAGCAAGCGGGCCACCTCGGACTCGAGCACGAAATGGTTCATCTGGCTGCCTGTCATGAGTTCGCCCACGTCTGCCAGATCGCCCTGGGCCCGTTGCAGCAGTTCGGATGCCGATTGTGCAATCTTCAGGGCAAAGGACTCATTCGTGTCGAGCGAGGCCTCGATGAGCAGGTCGCGCTGGGCATTGCGGGTGCCCAGCAGGCCCACCAGCTGGGTCAGGATGATCGCCAGCATCACCAGGAGCATGAGCGCGTGGCTCAGGCGGATGCGCAGGGGCCTGGGCGCGCGCGTCATGGCGCGGACATCTCGATGGCCGCATGGCGTTCGGCCAGCCAGGCATCCAGCGGCACGGGGCGGGCATACAGATACCCCTGCAAGGCATCACAGCCATGCTGAAACAGGTAATCGGCCTGTGCTTCGGTTTCCACGCCTTCGGCCACCACGCGCAGGCCCAGCTGCCCGGCCATGCCCAGGATCATGTGCACGATGGCCCGACTGTCCCTTTCGTCCGGCAAGCCCGCAATCTGGCTGCGATCGATCTTCAGCTCGTAAATGGCCAGACGGCGCAGATAGCTGAGATTGGTGTAGCCCGAGCCGAAATCATCCAGTGAAAACCGGATGCCCAGACAGCTGAGTTCAAAGATCTTGCGCGCCGCGAGATCGAGATCGCCAAGCCAGGCTTCTTCGGTGATCTCGAAGATGAGACGGTGGGCGGGGGCGTCCGTCTCGCGGATCACGGCGCGCACGGAATCGACAAAATCCGGGCGCAACAGGCAATGCGGGCTGATGTTCACCGACAGGGTGTACGTGCCTGACAATGAGTGCAATGCCTTGCAGGCCACTTCGAGCGTCCAGAGGGTGAACGGCAGAATGAGCCCGATGTTGGCCAGAATGGGGATGAACCGTGCGGGTGACACCGTGCCGCGTCTCGGGTGCTCCCAGCGCGCCAGCAATTCTGCACTGCCGGCCTGGCCGCTGCGATCGAACTGCGGCTGAACATGCATGCTCAGGCCGCCCTGTTCAATGGCCAGCGTCAGGTCGCGTTCCAGCGCCAGGCGCTCGGTGATGTCCGCCTGCAGGGCCGGGCTGAACAGTACGATCTGATCGCCGCCCGCCGCCTCGGCCGCACGCACGGCGATGCCCGCCTCTTGCAGGATCATGCCGGCATCGGCCTGCGCCGCTATCATCGTGAACCCCACGCACATGTGCAGGCTGATTTTTTCGCAATCCACGCTGACGGGCTCATTTCTGAGGGCCTGATACAGGGCATGCGCCACGTTGAATGCATCGCGCTCGGCGGTGTCCCGCGCGCCGCCGAGCGTCGTCAGCAGAACGGTGAATTCATCGCCGGCCGTACGTGACACAGTATCGCGCGGCCGCGTCCCGGCGAGCAGGCGTTGGCTGATTTCACGCAACACCGCATCGGCAGCGTCCTGGCCATAGGTGTCGTTGATCTTGCCAAAGCCGAACACATCAAACACCAGCACGGCCGCCAGCGCCTCGCCGCTGGATGCCAGCGCAATAGCCTGCTCCACCCGGCTGATCAACACCGGGCGGCGCGGCAGTTCGGTCAGGTGATCCTGAAATGCGTCCTGCTGCATCTGCACTTGAAGCCGGGCCTGCTTGTCGATTTCGTTGCGTGCCGCATCGAGTTTCGCTGCATTCAACGCCAGCGAACGAATCAGCCTGCGCGCGCGATAGCGGTACAGGAACAGCCCCGCAAGCAATGCCAGCAACAGCCCCGAAAGCGCCAGGTCCACAGGCCAGTGATCGTGCCGATCCGGCGTCCGCGGACCCTCGAGGCTCACGCCCCAACGTGCGAGCAGCTCGAAATACGGCGACCGTGGATCGGCCTGCCAGGCTGACAGATAATGATCGATGCGCGCCAGAATGTCCGCGTGCTCGCCTTTCGCCGCGGCATAATGAATCTGCACGGGCAGGATGACCATCGGGGATGCCTCGAGACCATACGTCCTGGCAGCCGGGGCGCCAAAAAGATCATTGGCCAGCACGGCATCGGCCTGACCGGCCTGAACCAGGGCAAAACCCGCCTCCAGATCGGCCACCGGCACCAATACGGCGGACAGCCCCATCTCGTCGAGCAGAGCGCCCAGGCGACTGGCCTGGATCGAGCCGTCGAGCACGGCCACCCGCTTGCCGGCCACAGCCGACATGACATCGAGTGGCTCGCCGATCCGCACAAACAGCCTCGTCCAGCGTTCGTAGGCCGTCACCTTGTTGAGATTGAGCGTGTGGGTCCGACTCGGGCTGTAGGCCACGTTGGGCAGCAGATCGAGCCCGCCGGCGCGCAGCTTCTGCAGGCACACACGCCACTGGCAGGCCTGTGGCTGCAGCATCCAGCCTTCACGCCTGGCGATGTCCTGGAGCAGTTCACCCAGCAGGCCACTGATCTGGCCGGTCGGCGACATGAAAAGTGCAGGCGGTGTGTTCAATACCCCGACCCGCAGCGTTGTCGTGCCATGCGCCACGTACAGACCGGCCACAGCCCAGAGGATCGCAACCCGGCCCAGCAGCCGAGACACGCGCAGCCCTCGCTCGGCAATGCGCCTGGCAGCGTAACGCACAATCAACACGACACCCTTCTTCTGGTCAGTTTGGGCCCTTGGCCGGCACATCGACCTTGAATGCCAGGGAATACTTGAAGATTTTAGAAATCTGCAGCGCGTCCGGTCAATGCCGGGCCCCACGTCACTTCGGTCGGGGTTGACTCATGTCAAAGGAACAGGCCCGACAGTCGCCCGAAAATAACGCTATCATGCTTACAATTCTGGTGTGCTGCATTGGCCAGGTTCAGCGGTACGGTCGGCGCGCACCAGCCAATATGGATCACACCATGAAAACGATTGGTTTGCTGGGCGGGATGAGTTGGGAATCCACCGTGCCGTATTACCAGATCATCAACAGGGCCGTGAACGACCGTCTGGGTGGCTTGCATTCGGCCCGCATCCTGCTCTGGAGCGTGGATTTTGCCGACATCGAGGTGCTCCAGCACCGCGGCGACTGGTCGGCCGCGGGCCAGATCCTGGCCGGGGCGGCCTGCAATCTCGAGCGCGCTGGTGCAGATCTGCTGGTCCTGTGCACCAACACCATGCACAAGGTGGCATCCACCATCGAGGCGGCCATCACCCGGCCGCTGCTGCACATTGCCGACCCTACGGCCCATGCCATCCGCCAGGCTGGCGTGGCACGGGTGGGCCTGCTGGGCACAGCCTTCACCATGGAACAGGCCTTCTACCGTGATCGGCTGGCGTCCCGGCATGGCATCGAAGTGCTCGTGCCGGACGCCGGCGAACGGGCTGTGGTGCATCGCATCATCTACGATGAACTGTGCCTGGGCCAGATCCACAAGGCCTCACGCGAAGCGTACCGGCGCATCATGCACAATCTGATCAAACGGGGTGCCCAGGGCATCATCCTGGGGTGCACTGAAATTTCCTTGCTGGTGAAGGCCGAAGACGCCAGTGTTCCCCTGTTCGACACGACCGAACTGCATGCCCTGGCTGCCGCGGATGCGGCGCTGGCGCACGGCTGACCGACCGTGTGGCCCTGCCGCAGGGCAATCGATGCGGCAACAGGCCAGTCCGCTGCCCTGCGCATCACCTCGGACATCATCGTGCCCCCGCGCCCCTCACCCGGGCTCAATGCAGGAACAGCAGCAGCCAGACCCAGGCAAAAGGCAACAACCCCAGGGCAACGGCGGCTACGGCCGCTGCCCGCCGCCTGTGACTCGGCGTGCGCAGGCCGGCCAGCCGCCACTGAAAGCGCAGGCTCCACAGCAGGGCCAGTGCCAGCAGCGAGAAACGCAAGGGGTTGGCCCAGCCCGTGGCCAGGCCCTCATGTTGCAGCAGGCTGAGCGTCGTCGCTGACAGACCCAGGAATACACCGATACCCGCGGCCGGTATCAGTCCTTGCGCGAGCATGTGAACACCGGCCAGCGAACTGCGCAACAACGCGCCTGAAGAATCGCGCACCCCGGGCCGCTGCAGATGGGGCAGGCTGCGATCGGCCAGCCATAGCCCTGCAAACACGCTGCCGCCGACCACGACCGCAGTGGCCAGGATGAACAGCAGAATGACGGCACCATCCAGCCAGCTGAAACTGTCGTTCACCTGTGGATAATGCGTGAGGATGAACCAGGGCGCGCTGTCGGCCAGCGGCCAGTACACATCCGCCTCGACCAGCCATGTGGCCAGGGCCTGCTTGAGCGTCACATACCACGGGCTCGCGCTCCACAGGAAGGCCCCCGGTGCCAGGCCCATCAAGCCCAGCACGATCAGGGCGCTCTGCCAGGCATTGCCACCCGATACATGCACGATTTCGGCTTCGGGTGAACGCGGTGTCAATGTGATCGCCCCCCGATAGTCGCTGCAGCGCCCGCACATGTGGCAATCGGCGGCGCCCTGCATGGTCCGCAGCGGCAACAGCGGCGCGCAATTGATGGACTCGGTGCGCCTCTGCGGCGCACGCCACGCGGCCGCATCCACCCGGTAATACCACGGCGACAGCTTGGCCAGCAGGCTGAACACCCCGCTCACAGGGCATAGATACCGGCACCAGACGCGCTTGTTCTTGCCATAGAGCCAGCCCACCCCCATGGCCGCTACGGTGGACCCGCCCAGGATGGCCGCCACCGCCCATGGATACTGATACACGCTGATCAACTGCCCATAGATCGTGGTCAGGCTGAAGGCCACGAACGGCCAGCCGCCCCAGCGCATCCAGCGCGGGATTGCCCCGCCCCGGCCATGGCGGCTGGCCCATTCGGTGAGCGTACCTTCAGGGCAGAACAGACCGCACCAGGCCCGGCCGAACAGCGGAATGGAGATGAGCACGAACGGCCACCAGAGCCCCCAGAACGCAAACTGGGCCAGCACCGTGAAATGGCTGAAAACAGTGGCCGTACGCCCTGGCAGAGGCAGGAACACGGGGATCAGCAGCAGCGCCAGGTAAACGCCCACGATGGTCCACTGCAGGCGGCGAATGGCCTGCTGATGGTCGCGCAGGAAGTCGCCCGCCCGGGCGACGCGTGCACGAAATGCGGATGCTGCCACCATGATCTCGCGAGCCGCGGCCTGAACGATACCGGGAACCCGATGCCAGTCAGCGTACCTTCGGTAACTGCGCCTTCAGTAGCCGCCCTTCTTGCCGGTGCCGGCAAAGACAAAATCGCGTTCGACCTCGAAGGCTTCGAACCACGGTGCCACACCGGTCTCTTTGTCGACGTGCCGCCCAAATGCATGACCATCCATGGTATCCGGCGAACCGATCATCAGCGTGAGGTGGTATTTTCCCGGCCCTTCAAGTTTCACGTTATCGCCATAGTGCGGGCCATCGTTGGCCACCATCGGCATCAGGTCGCCTTCGACGATCCGGTCACTGCCCTGCTTCTGCAGACGGTACTGGACGTTCAGATACGGGGCCCAGCTGCCTTCCGGCAGGCCGTTCGGGTTGTCGGCCGTGGCGTGGATATCGGCCTCGAGGTGAATGTCCGAATCCTGCGCCGCGCGCATCATGTTGTCGGGCTCCATTTCGACCGGCTGCAGATACACGGCGGCCACCTCCAGGCCATGGATCTGTACCGGCTCACCGATCGGGTATTCAGCGGCCCAGGCCGGGCTGACCAGGGCCAGAGCGGCACACGCCGCGAATATTTTGAGGGACATGCGTATCGACTCCGGGCAGGACATGATTCAGGGGACGGTCCGGGTCGATATCGGCATACCCGGACCAAACTTCGAGAATGATAACCATTCTCGAACAGCCTGCGCAATGAAAATAATCCGCATCCGCAATGACGGCTCTGCGCGAAACCCCAGCGGTGTTGCGCAGACGCAGCAGAACCCCGAACTCGCACCTGCCTTCCGGAAGACGATCTGACGAGCAGCCTGCTGCCTGACCTGCTGCCTGACCTGCTGCTGATCTGCTGCTGATCTGCTGCTGAGCGACCTGCTGATCGGCGTGCCGTTGCCTGGCGCGCCGGAGGCCGGTCTATCGGGCCGCAGGCGAGACGGCTGGCACGAGACCACCGGCCCACTTGGCCGGATTGACACGCTCATACTGTACGGGATGCTGCGCCACTGCGCCCAGATCGAGCGCCGCCTGGTAGGCCCAGTGCGGATTGTGCAGAAAGGCCCGGCCCAGGGCCACGGCGTCCGCCTGCCCGCGCGCCACGATCGCTTCGGCCTGTTCGGCCGTGAGGATCAGGCCCACGGCAATCACCGGCATGCTGACCGCGGCCTTGATATGGCTGGCCAGATGCACCTGATAGCCGGGCTCCAGCGGTATCTCGGCCGGTGCGATGCCGCCGCTGGAGATATCCACGAAATCGCAGCCCAGGGCCTCGAGCGCCTGCACGAAGACCGTGGATTCTTCCAGTGTCAGGCCGTCGGGCAGCCAGTCTGTCGCCGAGAGGCGCAGCCCGAGCGTGACCGATGCGGGGATCGCCTTGCGCACCGCCTCGAACACTTCGAGCGGATAACGCATGCGCCTGTCGAGCGAGCCGCCATAGTCGTCGGTGCGCCGGTTCGCCAGCGGCGAGAGGAACTGGTGCAGCAGATAGCCATGTGCGCCGTGCAGTTCGATGACGTCGATGCCCAGCCGCACGGCGCGCTGCGCGGCCGCCACGAAAGCCTGCTTGATATGCGCCAGATCTTCATGCGTGCAGGCCCGCGAGCGGCCATCGGGGGTATCCGACGAGGACAGCGTCGGCCAGGCATCCTCGGCGGCGGTAAGCGGCTTGCCGCCCAGCCACGGTACTTGCGAGGACCCCTTGCGCCCGGCATAGTTGAGCTGTATGCCAAAATGAGCCGCGCCCGCCTGGCGGCAAAAGGCCAGCACCTGCCCCAGCGCCAGTTCATTGTCATCCGAATACAGCCCCAGGCAGCCATGCGTGATACGGCCCGAACGAAGTACGCCAGTGGCCTCGATGAGCACCAGCCCGGCCCCCGAGCCCGCCAAAGTGGCGAGATGCTTGAGCTGCCATTGGCTCGCGCAGCCATCATGGGCCGAGTACTGGCACATGGGTGACACCACGATCCGGTTGGACAAGGTCTGTCGACCCAACGTCAAAGGCGAAAACAATTGGCTGCTCATGAACGGTTTGCTCCTGGCTCGGGCCCGGGTGCCGGGCCGCATGTGCTAAAAAGATAAAGCTTCGCCGAACTTCGTGCCAGATGCAAGCCGCACTCTTGCGCTGCCGATCCGCTCTCGAATCCGTCATGTCACGTCACTATCTGAATGTCCCCTTCAAGGAAAAAGACCAGGCCAAGCGGCTGGGCGCCCGCTTCGATTGGGAACAGAAACGCTGGTATGTCCAGGGCGACAGCGATCTGACAATTTTCGCGGCCTGGCTGCCGGCCGATGACATGCTGGCGACGCGAGTGCCTGATGCACCGGCTGGGGCGGATCCGGTGTCCACAAACCCCGGCGATCCCTCTGCGCCGGGCATCCCGCTATCCCAGCTGTTGCGCAGCGTGTCCATGGCCATCGCCCAGGCCTGCGACCCGCAAGGGGTCTGGACCCTCGTCGAAGTAGTGGACATCAAGGTACGCGGCCACGTCTATCTCGAGGTGTCCGAGCGCGACGACACGGGCCAGCCCATCGCCAGCGCACGCGCCATCCTGTGGCAATCCGCGGCTGGCCGGATCCTGCCGGAATTCGAGCGCCTTTCGGGCGTGAAGGTACAGGCGGGGATCAAGCTGCTGGTCCGGGTGCGGCCCGAATTCCACATGCAGTACGGCTTCAGCCTGCTGGTCGAGGCCATCGATGCCCAATATACGCTGGGCCAGCTCGAAGCCCGCCGACGCGAGATCCGCGCGCGGCTGCAACGCGAGGGCCTGTTTGAACGCAATCGCCAGCTACAGGCGCCCTGGGACTACCGCCTGGTGCTGGTCGTGGCGCCGGAACAGGGCGCGGGGCTGGGGGATTTTCGCGCCGAAGCCCAGCGGCTCGAGGCTTTTGGCATCTGCCGCTTCGTCTATGCCACCAGCCGTTTCCAGGGGGAAGGGGCTGCTGTCGGTATCGTGAAGGCCCTCGAAGAAACGCTGCAGCGCCTCGATACGCCGCCGGATGCGGTGGTCATCATTCGCGGCGGTGGTGCCGCGGGCGACCTGGCCTGGCTGGACGATTACGCGCTGGTGCGCAGCGTCTGCATGCTGCCGATCCCGGTACTCACGGGTATCGGCCACGAGCGCGACCGGGTCCTGCTCGATGAGGTGGCCCACACCCGCTTCGACACCCCAAGCAAGGTCATCGCCGGCATCGAGCAGCGGATCCGCCAGCGCACCGATGAAATCATGGCAGCCATGGCCGGTGTTTTCCAGCTCGCCAACGCCCTTGCCCACCGGCTGGGTGCCCGGCTTGTGCAGAACATGGTGCAGATCCGCGCAGACGCCCACCGCCAGGTGCACCAGGCCGCCAGTCGCTGCAATCATCTGTCATTGCGCGTGAATCACGAAGCAGCCAAGACAGTGCAATCGGCCCGCATTCGCACACAAAGCCTGCTGGGGGAAACCGGGCATGATGCCCAGCGCCACCTGGCCCTGGCCCGTCAGAGCACCCCGGTGCTGCTGCTGCACAGTCAGGAACGGGTGCAGGCGCTGCTGCGTCTGGCCCACGTACGCAGCCAGGGGCTGCTGCGCGAGATTCTCGGCCAGGGCCCCGAGAAGACGCTCACACGCGGCTTTGCCATCGTGCGTTCGGCGCGCGGTACGCCCGTTATGCGCCTGAGCGATGCACGCCACGAGCCCGCGCTGAATCTTCAATTCAAAGACGGCACCCTGCCCGTCAAACCTGTTTGATACCCATGGACGATACCCCAGACAGCTTCAGGACAGCCTACGAGATCCTGCAACGCCATGCCGACGCCCTGCGCAGGCAGGAAGAACCGAACATCGACGAACTGCTCGACATCGTCAACGAATCCGTGCAGGCCTACAAGATCTGCAAGGCACGTATCGAGGCCGTGGAAAAAGCCCTCGAAAAAGCCCTTGAAGATCCGGATTTGCCCGACACACCGGGCACCTCGGCCGCCGCGCAGCATGGCGCCCCCCAGGAAGGCGCCCCGCAGGATGGCGCGGCGGCGGATGATGACGACGACGTCCCGTTCTGAGTGCGGCGCACGAGCCCGCGGTACAAATCACTACCCTGCGAACCCCGGCGACCCCAGCGCCGGCACGCAATCATGAGTCCGCCATCAAGGCAGATGCGAGCGTGTATCATAAGGCGATGAACTCGCTATGCCCGCAATCCAGTGGGCCAACCGTCGATGCGTGGGCTGACATGGGCCTGTGCAGACCCCATCCATAGAAGAAGGAACCGCCACATGAAACTGCTCAGAGTCGGCCCCAAGGGCCAGGAAAAACCCGCCATGCTCGATGCGCAGGGGCGCATGCGCGACCTGTCCGCTGTGATCAGCGACGTTGCGGGTGAAGTCCTGACGCCAGCCGGGCTCGACAGGCTGCGGGCACTGAACCCCGATACCCTGCCCCTGATCGAAGGCTCGCCACGCATCGGGCCCTGTGTCGGGCAGGTTGGCAAGTTCGTCTGCATCGGCCTGAACTACGCCGACCACGCGGCCGAAACCGGTGCCGACATTCCGAAGGAGCCGATTCTGTTTGCCAAATGGACCAGCGCGATCTGCGGCCCGAACGACAACGTGGAAATCCCGCGCAATTCCAGCAAGACAGACTGGGAAGTCGAGCTGGGCGTGGTGATCGGCCAGGGGGGGCGCTACATCGACCAGGCCCGGGCCATGGAGCACGTTGCCGGTTATTGCGTGGTCAACGACGTGTCCGAGCGCGAATTCCAGATCGAACGCGGCGGTTCATGGGCCAAAGGCAAGGGCAACGACACCTTCGGCCCCATCGGCCCCTGGCTGGTGACCCGCGACGAAATCGCAGACCCGGGCAATCTGCACATGTGGCTCGAGGTCGATGGCCATCGCTTCCAGGATGGCTCAACCAGAACCATGGTCTTCGACATCCCGCACCTGATCAGCTATCTGAGCCAGTTCATGAGCCTGCAGCCCGGCGACATCATCTCGACGGGCACGCCCCCGGGGGTGGGCATGGGCCAGAAGCCCCCCAGGTACCTGCGCGCCGGGCAGACCATGCGCCTGGGCATCGAAGGGCTGGGCGAGCAACAGCAGACCACGGTACAGGCCTGATCTGTGCGGGCCCGGCCTGCACGGATCCGATCTCTGCAGGCCCGGCCTGTGCGGGCCCGATCAGCAGATGACGCCGGGTTGCCAGGGCACGAACTCGTTCTGGCCATAGCCGTAGAGTTCGCTCTTCGAAGGCTCACCCGAGGCACAGCGCAGGATCATGTCGTAGAACGCCCGGCCGAGCACCTGGATGTCGGCGGCCTCATCGACGACGGGCCCGCAGTTGAAATCCATGTCGTCCTGCTGGCGGTTCCAGAGCGCTGTGTTGGTAGCCAGCTTCAATGACGGTGCCGGCACCGCGCCAAACGCCGACCCCCTGCCCGTGGTGAAACAGATGACGTTGGCCCCGCCAGCCAGCTGGCCGGTGGCCGACATGGGATCGTATCCTGGTGTATTCATGAAGACCAGGCCCTGGGCTTCGACGGGCTCGGCATAGTCGTAGACTGCCATCAGCCCCGTGGTACCCCCCTTGGACACCCCGCCCAGGGATTTTTCGAGAACCGTGGTGAGGCCACCTTTCTTGTTCCCCGCCGACGGGTTGTTGTTCATCGAGGCATTGTTGCGCTGGCAGAGGTCTTCCCACCAGGCGAACACATCGACCAGTTGCTGGCCTACTTCGGGCGTGACCGCCCGGCAGGTCAGCAAGTGCTCGGCACCATAGATTTCGGGTGTTTCGGCCAGAATGACCGTGCCGCCGTTGCGCACCAGGATGTCAGCGGCAGCGCCCAGAACGGGATTGGCCGTGATGCCCGAGAAGCTGTCCGAGCCCCCGCATTGCAGGCCAATCTTCAGATGGCTGACCGGTACCCGGCTGCGCTGCACCTGATTGGCCGCAGGCAGCATGCCCTTGACCAGTTCGATGCCCCTGGCGATGCTCTTGGGGGTGCCCCCCACATCCTGGATGTTGAACGTGCGCAGTTGCGCACTTTCTTCGAGCGCCTGCGCCTGCATCAGGGCCGAGATCTGGTTGGTTTCGCAGCCCAGGCCGACGATGAGCAGACCCGCAAAATTGGCATGGCGCACGTAGCCGGCAATAGTGCGCTGCAGTACCTCGAGCCCCTTGCCAGTGGCGTCGATGCCGCAACCCGCCCCGTGCGTGAGCGCCACCACCCCATCGACATTGGGGTAATCGGCCAGTGCCTCGGGGCGCAGGTCGCGGCGAAAATATTCGGCCACGGCCTGGGCCACCCGCGCGGAGCAGTTGACCGAGGTCAGGATACCGATATAGTTGCGCGTGGCCACCCGCCCGTCGGGGCGCACGATGCCCATGAACGTATCCGGTTCGTCCACCATCGTGGTGGCCCGGTAGTCGGCAGAAAACCGAAAATCCTTGTCGAATTCCTGGAATTCGAGGTTGTGCATGTGCACGTGCTGGCCTGCTGCGATGTCCTGCGTGGCAAAGCCGATGATCTGCCCATAGCGTTTGACCGGCTGCCCCCTGGCCACGGCGCGCAGGGCCACCTTGTGGCCAAACGGCACCGGATCGAGCAGATCGACGCCGTTGACCTGTTCACCCGATTGCAGCGCCTGCAGCGCCACCATCACGTCATCGACAGGATTGAGAACCAGGAATTTGGGATGACCAGACATGTTGTGCACCCTTCGTGTCATTGAATGCTTGCCATGGGCCATTATGACATGTGGGCTTGCCCGGAACGGGTGCCTGCCCGCGGCAGGGCTTCGCCCATGCGCCCGAGCCCTTCGCTCGTGCGCCCGACGTGCAGGCTCGCGCGGCAGGCCATTGCGTGAGCCGGCGTATCAGCCTGCGGGCCGGCCCTCGCGTGCCAGCGTTCTCTCGAGCAAGGCCGTGTACAGGGGTTGGCCACCCAGGCATTGAGCCACGATGGTGGCCCCCAGACAGGTGATGATCATGGGCAGGATCAGCGCATAGCTGTTGGTCATCTCGAGTACCAACAGAATCCCCGTCAGGGGCGCCCGCACGGTGGCTGCAAACAGCGCCCCCATGCCGGCGACGCCAAACGCACCCATTTCGAGCCCGGCATCGGGAAAAGCCATCAGCATCAGATAGCCATACGTACCGCCAAACAGCGTGCCCAGCGCCAGCAACGGCGAGAATATCCCGCCCGGGGCGCCCGAACTGAAACTCAGCGTCGTGGTCAGAAAACGCAGCAGAAAGAACAGCGCCAGCATGGGCAGCGCGATGCGCCCGGCCATCATCTCATGGATGGTGTCATACCCCTCGCCCACGATCTGCGGCACATACAGGGCCAGGACACCGAAACAGCCCCCCAGCACGCCCCCCGTGAGCACGAACCGCAGCAGGCTGCTGCCGCAGAGGCGCTGAAACAGGGTCTGCAGGGCAAACAGGCTGCGATTGAAGATCACCCCGACCCCACCGAGCAGGAGCCCAAGCACGAGATACAGCCAGAGGCTGCCCAGCGACGCCGTGGTGAAGCTGCCGATCTGCAGGATGGCCGCCTGCCCGTTGATGAGCCGGAGCATGATGGTGGCCGTGACCGACCCCAGCACCACCGCCTTGATCGACACCAGGCTGTACTTGAACTCGGGGCGCATTTCCTCGATGACAAACAGAATGCCTGCCAGCGGTGCATTGAAGGCGGCTGCGAGGCCGCCGGCCCCCCCTGCCAGCAGCAGCATGTGGCGCATGTCGTTGTCGAGCACCCGGAAGCGCTCCGCAATCATCTGGCCGATATTGGCACCCATTTGAATGGTGGGCCCTTCACGCCCCAGCACCATGCCTGAACCCAGCGACCCCAACCCGCCGAAGAACTTGACCGGCAGCACCCGCCGCCAGCGTACAGGGCGCAGATCCTGCAGCGCGCCCTCGATTTCCGGAACACCCGAGCCCCCCGTTTCGGGTGCCACGCGACGCACCAGAAAATAGGCGAACATGGCCAGCAGGGCCGATGCCACGAACAATGCCGGCACAAGCAGCCAGCTGTTGCCCAACGTACCCGTGATGCCGTCCAGGCGCACGGTGCCGACCCAGGACGTGAGACGCTCGAACAGGGCCCCGATGAGCCCGGCCAGGGCCCCGACCAGACTGGCGAGCAGCAGTATCCGGAATGAGGCCTTCTGCGTGCTGCGCAGGCGCTTGAGCCGCAGGAAACGCGGATGGTTTTCGTTGGGGGACGCAGTTTGATGACGCATGGGCAACGCGGTACTCATGGGCGGCAGGACAGGAAAGGAACCGGTTGTGGCCCTTGCCTGAATCGTACCCCATCTGTCGCCGCCATGAGGCGATCGATGCGTACTGACGGTCGATGAATACGGGCAGCCGTCGCCGGGGCATGGTCGATACCGGGTATGGCTTCTGGCCGATACCCGGTGTGGCTTATGATGAGGGCTGCTCTTGATTCCTCCCGCCAACAGATTCGCACAAGGAGCCTTCCCATGAAATCGCGCGCTGCTGTCGCCTTTGCACCTGGCCAGCCCCTGGAAATCGTTGAAATCGATGTCGCGCCGCCGCGCAAGGGCGAAGTCCTGGTGCGCATCAGCCATACCGGCGTGTGCCACACCGATGCCTTCACGCTCAGTGGCGATGATCCCGAAGGCGTGTTCCCTGCCGTCCTCGGGCATGAAGGGGCTGGCGTGGTGGTCGAGGTGGGCGAAGGGGTGACCAGCGTCGCGCCCGGCGATCACGTCATCCCGCTGTATACCGCCGAATGCGGTGAGTGCCTGTTCTGCCGCTCGGGCAAGACCAACCTGTGCGTGGCCGTGCGGGCCACCCAGGGCAAAGGGCTGATGCCCGATGGCACCACCCGTTTCAGCTATCAGGGGCAAGCCCTGTACCACTACATGGGCTGCTCCACCTTCAGCGAATACACCGTGGTGGCCGAGGTGTCACTGGCCAGGATCAACCCCCAGGCCAATCCCGAGCAGGTCTGCCTGCTGGGTTGCGGGGTCACTACGGGCATCGGCGCCGTACGCAATACGGCCAAAGTGCAGCCCGGCGACACGGTCGCCGTATTCGGCCTGGGCGGCATCGGCCTGGCCGTGGTACAGGGTGCGCGCAAGGCGGGTGCGGGCCGTATCTTTGCCATCGACACCAACCCCGACAAATTCGCGCTGGCCAGGGTGTTCGGCGCCACCGACTGCATCAACCCCAGTGATCATGAACAGCCGATCCAGGACGTCATCATTGGCCTGACGGGCTGGGGGGTGGACCACAGCTTCGAATGCATCGGCAATGTGAACGTCATGCGCGCGGCACTCGAATGCGCCCATCGGGGCTGGGGGCAGTCCATCATCATCGGTGTCGCCGGTGCCGGCAAGGAAATCTCCACACGACCTTTCCAGCTGGTCACCGGACGCGCCTGGCGGGGTACGGCTTTCGGCGGGGTCAAGGGGCGCAGCCAATTGCCCGGCCTGGTAGAAGAAGCCATGCATGGCGACATCGATCTCGCCCCGTTCGTGACCCACACCATGGCGCTCGAGCGCATCAACGAGGCTTTCGAACTGATGCACAGCGGCCAGTCGATACGCACCGTGGTGCACTACTGAGAAACCCCGTGACCACGCCACTGATGGCCACGCCAGCGTTGACCACAGCACCGATGACCACACCACCAATGACCACAGCACCGATGACCACACCACCTGCCATGCCGAAAAAAATTGAATCGCACGCCTGTTTTGGCGGCGAACAGCAAGTCTGGGAACACGATTCGACCGCGCTGGGCTGCCGCATGCGCTTTGCCGCCTACCTGCCGCCCCGGGCGCTCGCGGGCGAAGCCTGCCCGGTGCTGTACTGGCTTTCGGGGCTGACCTGTACCGAGCAGAACTTCATCACCAAGGCCGGCGCCCAGCAGCATGCGGCGCGCCACCAGTTGATCGTGGTCGCCCCCGACACCAGCCCGCGAGGCGCTGGCGTGGCCGATGACCCCGCCTACGATCTGGGTCAGGGCGCGGGCTTCTACCTGAATGCCACCCAGGCCCCCTGGGCACCGCACTACCAGATGCAGGATTACATTGCCGATGAACTGCCCGCCCTCATTGCGCGCCAGTTTCCCACGACAGGCGCGCAAGGCATTGCGGGCCATTCCATGGGGGGGCACGGCGCCCTGGTCACCGCGCTGCGCCATCCGGGCCGCTACCGCAGCGTGTCGGCATTTGCACCCATCGTAGCCCCATCGCAGGTGCCCTGGGGGCAAAAGGCGCTGGCGGCCTACCTGGGCGAAGACCGCCAGGCATGGCGCCAGTGGGATGCGGTGGCGCTCATTGCGGATGCCGCCGAGCGCCTGCCGCTGCTGGTCGATCAGGGCAGCGCCGATGAATTTCTCGAATCGGCACTGCGGCCCGAGCTTCTGCAGGCCGCCTGCGATGCGGTCGGCCACCCGCTGACGCTGCGCCTGCACGCCGGGTATGATCACAGCTATTATTTCATTGCAACATTCTTTGGCGAGCACGCCGATTGGCATGCTCGCGCGCTGTGCTGAGCGTGACGCTCGCCGAACCGGACCACACAAACCCTTCACACACCCCTCGAATCATCTTCCTGACCCGAGCCACGACGAACATGCCTTTCAAATCCTTGCTGACCAGCGCTGCGCTGGCCGTCCTGCTCAGTGCCTGTGCACAGCCCACGGCACCCCCATCCATCCAGAACACACTCATCCAGCATGGCTGGCAACTGCAGCACGCAACGAATTCCAGTGGCCAGGCACTGGCCGAGCTGCCCGCGGGGCTCGAAGCCCCCGTCGTGCTGCGCTTCGATCACGATGCGCTCAGCGTAAACGGGGGCTGCAACAACCAGTTTGGCCCCTACCGGATCACCGCCCACACCCTGCAGATCAAGAATCTGGCCGCCACCCTCATGGCCTGTCCGGATGCGCTCATGCAGAGGGACCATGCCCTGGCTGCGCATCTGCAGGGTGACTTGGATCTGCGCATCGAGCAAGACGATGCCGATACCTGGCTCGCCCTGACCACCCGCCAGGGCGACAGGCTGCGCTTCAAAGCCATCCCCACCCCACGATAAGGCACGCCCTGTCATGATGCCACGCAGGCATGTTTCCCGAACATCCGACCACGCCGACCCTGACCGAGCGCGCCTCTCATGAAACACTTTCAGGTCAGCTGGATCACCGGCTCCCAGGTGCTGGTGGGCGCGCTATTTCTGGTTGGGGCCCAGTTTGCGCTTTCCAGCCTGGACGCCAGCGGCAAATACCTCATGGGTGTGGATATTGCCCTGCCCCTGCTGACACTGTGTCTGGTGCGCTATGGCGTGCACATGCTGCTGGCGCTTGCCCTGGTGATTCCCGCCAAGGGCTGGCGCGCCGTGCGCTGCAAACGGCCCGGCGCGCAACTGCTGCGTGGCTTGTCCATGCTGGCCGCCACCATGTCGTTCTTCACCACGCTGCACTACCTGCCGCTGGCACAGGCAACGGCCATCAATTTCCTGGCGCCCCTGCTGGTGCTTGCGGTGGCGCCATGGATCCTCAAGGAACGCATCTATCTGTCACGCTGGGTGGCCTGCTCGATCGGCCTGCTCGGGGTGCTGGTCGTGATCCGTCCCGGCTCGGGCCTGAGCACCGAAGGGACCCTGTACGGCCTGCTGACGGCCTGCATCATGGCCGTGCAATACATCACTTCGCGCAAGGTGGCTGCCGATGACCCCTACACCACGCTCATCTGGAGCGGTACGGTAGGCACCGTGCTGCTGCTTCTCGGGTTGCCGCTCTACTGGGACATGGCCGTGCAGGCGCTCGCCAGGCTTTCGGCCTGGCAATGGCTGGTTCTGCTGGGCACGGGCTTCTGGGGTTGCCTGGGGCATTACCTGCAGATCCAGGCATACTGGCATGCCCCCGCCTCCTTGCTGTCACCCTTCATCTATTTGCAGATCGTCAGCGCCACCACCCTGGGGTGGCTGGTGTGGGGCGACATCCCCGACATGGTGACCTGGGTGGGCATCCTCGTAGTGTGCGCCAGCGGCATGACCATCGGCCTCATCGAATGGCGGCGCAAATGAGCCGATGCAGCGGTCGCAAGGCTCACGGCGGCACGACGCGAGAGGGCACGCTGCCACAGCGGCACGGCGCGGCAAGACACGCTGCAGTGGGCCGCATTGCGGCAAGACCCACTCGAAACAATTTGCAAGCAGTAGTACAGTAAGCACTTTCCATATCCCATCTTCATGCCTGCTTTTCCGGACAGACCGATACCATGAGTACAGCCAGCCCTTTCGCCCCCATGCCCGATCAACACGGTTTCTTTGGCCCCTACGGGGGCCAGTTGGTGCCGCCCCACCTCAAGCAGGCCATGGATGACATCACCCAGGCCTATGCCGAAATCACCCGGCAAACCGAGTTCCAGCAAGAGCTGGCCAGCCTGTATGCCGATTACGTCGGCCGGCCCAGCCCCATATTCCATGCCGCGCGCCTGTCCACCCAGCTGGGTGGGGCACAGATCCATCTCAAGCGCGAAGACCTCAACCACACCGGCGCGCACAAGATCAATCACTGTCTGGGCGAGGCCTTGCTGGCCCGCTTCATGGGCAAGAAGAAAGTCATTGCCGAAACCGGTGCCGGCCAGCACGGCGTGGCCCTGGCCACCGCCTGTGCGCTGGTGGGCATCCCCTGCGAAATCCACATGGGCCAGGTCGACATCGAAAAAGAGCATCCCAACGTCACCAAGATGCGCATCCTGGGCACCCGGCTGGTAGCCGTCACGCGTGGGGCCGCCACCCTCAAGGAAGCGGTCGACAGTGCCTTCGAAGAATATCTCGACAATCCGACCGACTACTTCTACGCCATTGGCTCGGTGGTCGGCCCCCATCCTTTCCCGATGATGGTGCGCGATTTCCAGAGCATCGTGGGGCGCGAAGCGCGTGAACAGTTCCTGGCCCGCCACGGGCGCCTGCCCGACTACGCTGCCGCCTGCGTTGGTGGCGGCTCGAACGCCATCGGGCTGTTCACCGCATTTCTCGAAGACAGTGAGGTCAAGCTGGTGGGCGTCGAGCCCGCTGGCGAAGGCACCGACCAGGCGGGGCGGCACGCCGCCACGCTCACCATGGGCCACCCGGGCGAAATCCATGGCATGAAATGCTATGTGCTCGAAGACGCCCCCGGCACGCCGGCTGCCGTGCACAGCATTGCGTCCGGGCTCGATTATCCAGGGGTCGGCCCGCAGCACAGCTACCTGAAGGACATCGGCCGGGTACAGTACGAAGCCGTCACCGATCAGGAATGCCTGGATGCCTTCATGACCCTGTCGCGCACCGAGGGCATCATCCCCGCCCTCGAAAGCGCGCACGCTGTTGCCTGGGCCCTGCGCGCGGCCCCTGCCCTGCCTGCCAGCCAGCACATACTGGTCAACCTTTCGGGCCGCGGCGACAAGGATGCCGATTACGTATCCAAGGTGCTCGGGCTCTGACCCCGGTTCCGGCCCGGGTCATCCCCCGGCCGGGTCGTCAGGCTCATCCGCCCCGGGCCCCAGCAGGTCGGGGCGCCGCGCCCGGGTCAGGGCAAGCGCCTGCGCCCCGCGCCAGGTCTGGATGCGCTCGTGGTGCCCCGACATCAACACGGGCGGCACGTCCTCGCCACGCCACTGCTCGGGCCGCGTATAGTGCGGGCAATCGAGCAGACCCCCGGCTGCATCGCCAAACGAATCCTGCTCGGCCGAGGCCGCATCATGCAGCACGCCGGGCACCAGGCGCACGATGCTGTCGAGCCAGACCATGGCGGCGAGTTCACCGCCCGACAGCACGTAATCGCCCACCGACACTTCATGGTCCACACAGGCATCGATGAAGCGCTGGTCGACCCCTTCGTAGCGGCCGCAGACGATGATGGCCCCACTGCCCTGGGCCCACCTGCGCGCTGCGGCCTGTGCATGGCGGGCCCCTGCAGGTGAAAACAGGATCACGGGTGGGGGGGTACCGGTCGGGTCCGCCGTGGCCTGCAGGCGATCCTGCCGTATGGCCTCGATGGCGCGCGCCAACGGTTCGGCCATCATGACCATGCCCGGCCCCCCCCCATAAGGCCGGTCATCGACGGTCCGATGCACGTCATCGGCGTATGCACGCGGGTTCCAGGCTTTCAGGCTCCAGAGCCCGCGCCCATGGGCCCGCCCGCATACCCCCGCCGCCGTGAGGGCGTCGAACATCTCAGGAAACAGCGTGATGACGTCAAAACGCATGGTGCTATCCTTGCCCGCCCTGACAGACGGGGTGCGTCAGGCGAACCGTGCCGCGCAATGGATCAGAAATCGGCCGGCCAGTTGCTGTCGATACGGCGCGCCGCCAGATCCACATCCTGGATGTGGGCTGCCACAAACGGCACGAGGGTCTGGCGCGCGCGCCCGCGCGCGTCCAGATCAGGCGTGAAACGGCCCGCAGCATCGATCTGCCCGGCCGTGACCTGCAGCACCGAATGGGCGCCGTTATCGAACACATCGTCGACCTGGCCCAGCAGAACCGTATCGTCACCGCGCTGGCCGAAAACCAGGCAGCCGATGAGGTCCACCCAATAGTATTCACCGGGTTCGGGGTCCGGAAACCGGGCACGTGAGACCCAGATCCTGCAGCCGCGCAGAACCTCGGCGGTATCCCGGTCGGTGATCCCGTGCGCCTGAACCAGCAGGCTGGAGGCTGTCGGACGAATGGCCTGTATGGAAAGGGGGCGCATTGGCAGCGGCTGGTCGCCGGTACCCTGCCGTGCAGACAGCCACCAGCGTTCGGCCTTCTGCAGGGCCAGCGCCGCAGAAGAATGCGCCTGCACCCTGAACCAGCCGCGTACACCGTGGGCAGACAGTATCCTGCCGACCTCGATCAGGTCAGCAGGCGGTGTGGCCGACCCGTGAGTATCCGGGGGTGTGACCACGACCGCGTGTCTGCCGCTCAGGCGGCAGCAGCCACCTGGGCGCTGTGCTGTTTGACCAGGCGCGCCACGGTGTCGGACAGCTGCGCGCCATGCTCGACCCAATACTGGATGCGATCGAGGGCAATGCGCAGGTTCTCCTGGCCTTCAGAGGCCACCGGGTTGTAAAAGCCCAGCCGCTCGATGAAGCGGCCATCACGGCGATCGCGTGAATCAGCCGCCACAATACTGTAAAAGGGGCGCTTCTTTGAGCCACCACGCGCCAGACGAACCACAACCATGAATAATCCTTTGAAAATTCGATGAAAAACACAAGATTCTAGCACTGCAAGGCCTGCATCAGCAATTCATTCCGGCCCCACCGGCTCGATGGCGCCCGCAGACGTTGCCACCGTGCCACGGCCGGGCGGCCTGCCAGTGCCGATTGCCGCTGCGATCTATCATTGCGACCTGCCACTGCGACCTGTCATTGCAACCTGTCATTGCAACCTGTCATTGCAACCTGTCATTGCGGCTTGTTGCCGGACGCAAGGCGGTGCGCAGAACGGGCCATGGCGCATTCAAGGGGGCCCGGATTCAGCGGCGTTCGATATAGTGTGCCATGACCGCGTCGCCCTGGGTCTCCTGGCGCAGCAGCCGGTTGCCCGTCTGCTGGCAGAAGGCCTGAAAATCACGCTCTGCATGGGCATCGGTGGTCAGGACCTCGAGCAACTGGCCCGAAACCAGCGTGGCCAGCGCCTTCTTGGCCCGCAGGATGGGCAAGGGGCAGTTCAGGCCGCGCGCGTCCACACAGTGATCCGGCGCAGAAATCAACTGGGTCATGCGACGGCCTCGAGACGGCTGGCGAGCCAGTTGGGGATCCGGGCCAGTGCACCGTCGAGCGCCGCGACATCCGTGCCCCCGCCCATGGCCATATCGGGCCGCCCGCCGCCCTTGCCGCCCACCTGAGAGGCGACGGCGGCCACCAGATCCCCAGCCTTGACGCGGGCCACGATATCTGGCCCCACGCCAGCCACCAGGCTGATCCTGTCATCGGCCACGGCAGCCAGCAGGATCACCGCAGCGGGCAAGCGCGACTTGAGCTGGTCGACCATGCCGCGCAAGGCCTTCGGTTCGACCCCGGCCACCCGCACGGCCAGCAGCTTCACGCCCGCCACATCCACGGCCTGGTCCGCGAGTTCAGCCCCCATTGCCGAGGCCAGCCTGTCTTGCAGGCGTGCGAGTTCGCGCTCATCGTGGCGCAGCTGTTGCTGCAGGTGCCCGATGCGCTCGGGCACCCCCTCGGGGCGTGACTTGAGCTGATCGGCGGCCTGCTGCAGGGTGTCTTGCAGGGCCTGCACCCAGGCCAGCGCGCGATGCCCGGTGATGGCTTCCACGCGCCGGGTGCCGGCCGCGACCCCGCCCTCGGACACCAGCTTGAACAAGCCGATATCACCCGTACGCGCAACGTGCGTGCCGCCGCAGAGTTCGCGCGAAAACCCGATATCGAGCACCCGCACGACATCACCGTATTTTTCGCCAAACAGCGCCATCGCGCCGCCGGCCACCGCTTCATCGTAGGGCAACAGGCGTGCCTGAACCGCCTGATTGGCCAGGATTTCTTCATTGACGATGGCTTCGGTACGAGCGATCTGCTCGGCCGTCAGGGGCGCGTCATGGGCGAAGTCAAAGCGCGTCTTGTCGGCATCGACCAGAGAACCCCGCTGCTGCACGTGCTCGCCCAGCACCTGGCGCAAGGCCTTGTGCATCAGGTGCGTGGCCGAATGGTTGCGCATCGTGTCCTGACGGCGACGAACATCGACCTGGGCCTGCACGGCATCGCCCACCGACAGCGTGCCTTCGAGCAGGCAGCCGTGGTGGCCAAACACCTGGCTATGAATCTTCTGCGTATCGTCAACCTGAAAGCGGGCGGCCGGATTGCACAGCACGCCGGCATCGCCCACCTGGCCCCCCGATTCGGCGTAAAAAGGTGTGGCATCGAGCACCACCACCGCATCCTGCCCCTGGGCAATGCCCTGCACGGCGGTGCCTTGCACGTACAGCGCCAGAACCCGGGCCTCGCCCTCGAGCCGCTCGTAGCCATCGAAACGGGTATCGGCGCCTTCGTAGGCCAGATCCACGGCGGCCTTGAAGCGGCCCGCCGCCCGGGCCTGCTCGCGCTGCCGGGCCATGGCGGCCTCGAAGCCCTCGAGATCCACCGGAATCGAGCGCTCGCGGCATATGTCGGCCGTCAGATCGACCGGAAAGCCAAAGGTATCGTAGAGCAGGAACAGGGTGTCGCCATCGAGGGCCTGGCCGGCCGGCAGGTCGGCCAGCGCCGCCTCGAGAATGCGCATGCCATTTTCGAGGGTTTCGCCAAAGCGCGCCTCTTCCTGGCGCAACACCTGTTCGACACGCTGCTGCTGGGCTGCGAGTTCTGGATAGGCCGCGCCCATCTGCCCGACCAGGTCGCCCACCAGCCGATGGAAGAACAGGCCTTTCTGGCCCAGTTTGTGCCCATGGCGCAAAGCCCTGCGGATGATGCGCCGCAGCACGTAGCCACGCCCCTCATTGCCGGGGATCACGCCATCGACCACCAGGAAGCTGCAGGCGCGGATGTGATCGGCGATGACCTTCAGCGAGTTGTCATCCAGCCGGGTGCAGCCGGTTTCGCGCGCGGCGGCCCGGATCAGGGCCTGGAACAGGTCGATCTCGTAATTCGAGTGCACGTGCTGCAGCACGGCGGCTATGCGCTCGAGCCCCATGCCAGTATCGACGCACGGCTTGGGCAAGGGGTGCATGATGCCTTGCGCATCGCGCTCGAACTGCATGAACACCAGATTCCAGATTTCGATATAGCGATCGCCATCTTCTTCGGCAGAGCCCGGCGGGCCGCCCCAGACCTCGGGCCCATGATCGTAGAAAATTTCGGAGCACGGCCCGCATGGCCCGGTATCGGCCATCTGCCAGAAATTGTCGGACGCATGGGGTGCGCCCTTGTTGTCGCCAATGCGGATGATGCGTTCCTGTGGCACCCCGATCTGTTCGGCCCAGATGCGATAGGCCTCGTCATCTTCGTGGTAGACGGTGACCCAGAGGCGCTCGGCAGGCAGGCCGTAGACCCCGGTGAGCAGTTCCCAGGCGTAGGCGATGGCATCGTGCTTGAAGTAGTCACCAAAGCTGAAATTGCCCAGCATCTCGAAGAAGGTGTGGTGGCGCGCCGTGTAACCCACATTCTCGAGATCATTGTGCTTGCCGCCGGCACGCACGCAGCGCTGCGCCGTGGTCGCGCGCTGATAGGGCCGGGTTTCCTTGCCTGTGAATACATCCTTGAACTGCACCATGCCCGCGTTGGTGAACAGCAGGGTGGGGTCGTTGCCCGGTACCAATGGGGACGACGCAACGACCTGGTGCCCTTTCGATTCAAAAAAAGACAGGAACTTCTGACGGATCTCGGACGTTTTCATTCGGGGGGCCGGAAAGTGAATCCAACCTGACATTATAAATGCAGGACGTAAAAATTGGCGCCCTGCCGCATTACGTCCCGCTGCGTCGCCGTGTACCTTGCAGCATCACGCCACATCACGCTGCCTCGCCCTCCTGCAGCACATGCGCGCTCACTGCGGCACGGTTGCATAGCGTGTCGCCAGAGCCAGAAATGCATCCAGCGCGCCGTGATGACCGGTTTCCTCTTGCAGAATTTCAGCCACGCAGGGCGCGGCCTGCCGGGCACGCGCGGCATCCAGGAACAGCATCCGGTGGCGCCGTGCCAGCACGTCCTCCACCTTGCAGGCATATTCGCAGCGCGCTGCAAAACGCACCATGGCCGCGGTCAGGCCCAGGCCCAGATCCACGTCGTGCCCCGGCAGGCCGCCTACGACCGGCGCTTCACTGCCATACATGTGCAGGCCGGGCATGGCGCTCATGGGTGTGGCCGGCGCACCGGGTGCCGGCGCACCGACGAGGGGAAAATGGGCAGTGCGGCAGGCCGGCAAGTGGGCCAGCAGGCCATGTTGCACACAGAATTGCAGCACGTCTTCGGCCATCGCCCGGTAAGTCGTCCATTTGCCGCCCGTCACCGTCACCAGACGGCTCGGACTCAGGCGCACATCATGTTCACGGCTCAGGCGCCGGGTTTCATCACGATGGCCCGTGGCGGGTCTCACCAGAGGCCGCAGCCCCGCCCAGATGCTGAGCACATCCGCCACCTGAGGCGCCCGCACCAGCACCTTGGCCGCTTCGGACAGAATGAAGGCCACCTCTTCGGGCAGTGCCTGCGGCTCGCGCACCACCTGCGCGCGTGGTGTATCGGTCGTACCCAGAATCAGGTGTCCCTGCCAGGGCACGGCAAAGAGCACCCGGCCATCGCGGGTGCGTGGTACCAGCAGGGCCTCGTGGCCTGGCATGAAGCCGCGTTCGACCACCAGATGGACCCCCTGGCTGGGGGCTACCATGGGGGCTGCCGCCCGGCCGCGAGCAGCGTCATCCAGCGCCCGTACGTCATCGGCCCACACGCCGGTTGCATTGACCACACAGCGCGCACGGATCTCGCCCGAGCGCGAAGAGGCCGCGTCGAGCGCATCCTGCCAACGCACCCCGCACACCTGATCCCGCTCGTGCAGGATCGCGACCACCGGACAGTAATTGAGCAGCAAGGCGCCCTGCGCCGCAGCCGTGCGGGCCAGCGCCAGCGCCAGGCGGGCATCGTCGAACTGCCCATCCCAGTACTTGACCCCCCCGGCCAGGTGCTCGGGGTTCACACCGGGCAACTCACGCAAGGTGTCTTCCCGACTCAGGCGCCGGGTACCACCCAGGCTCGCAGCCCCCGCGAGCGCGTCGTAGACCTTCAGCCCCAGCCCATAGAAGGGCAGCTGCCATTTGTGATAGGCCGGCATGACGAAACCCAGGGGCTGGGCCAGGTGTGGCGCGTTGGCCAGCAAGGCCCGACGCTCATGCAGGGCCTCGCGGACCAGGGCGATGTTGCCCTGAGCCAGGTAGCGCACGCCACCGTGTACGAGCTTGGTGGCGCGCGACGACGTCCCGCCGGCGAAGTCATGCGATTCGAGCAGCAACACCGACAGGCCCCGCAGGCGGGCATCCAGCGCCAGCCCAAGACCACTGGCCCCGCCTCCGATGACGACCAGGTCAACCTCAGCGAGCGCCTCGAGGCGGGCCAGCAGCGCCGGCCTGCCGGTCGGCAGGCGGCCGCACGAATCACTTGGCTCGATCATGGTCCGTCGGCTCAACGCACCTTGCCTTCTTTCCAGGCCTGCAGCAGGGAATCGTATGGCACGGTTTCAGGCTTGGGGTTCTCGTTGGCCAGCTTCTTCCAGGGGGCGTGCTCATCGCTCAGCCACTTGTCGGGATTGCTCTTGGGGTTGAGCTTGGGCGTGCAGTACTTCATGCCTGCACGCTCCAGACGGGCCATGACCTTGTCCATCTCCTCGGCCAGGTTGTCCATGGCCTTCTGCGGCGTCTTCTCGCCGGCGATGGCTTGCGAGACATTGCGCCACCACAGCTGGGCGAGCTTCGGATAGTCGGGGACATTGGTGCCAGTCGGTGTCCAGGCGACCCGTGCGGGGCTGCGGTAGAACTCGATCAGGCCGCCATATTTGTCGGCATTTTCCGTGAAGTAATCGCTGTGAATGTCACTGTCGCGGATGAATGTCAGGCCTTCGATGGATTTTTTCAGCGATGCCGTCTTGGACGTCACGAACTGTGCGTACAGCCATGCCGCGGCGACCTTGTCAGGGTCATGATCCTTGAAGAACGTCCAGGAACCCACGTCCTGATAGCCGTTCTGCATGCCGTCCTTCCAGTAGGGGCCGTGCGGTGCGGGGGCCATGCGCCATTTCGGGGTGCCGTCGTCATTGACCACGGGCAGACCCTTTTTGGTCATGTCGGCCGTGAAGGCGGTATACCAGAAGATCTGCTGGGCGATCTCGCCTTGTGCCGGCACCGGGCCGGCCTCGGAAAATGTCATGCCCTGCGCGCTCTCGGGCGCATATTGCTTCAGCCAGTCTATGTATTTGATCAGGGCATAGACCGCCGCCGGCGAATTGGTTGCGCCGCCGCGTGACACCGAGGCACCCACCGGCGTACAGCCATCTTCGGCCACCCGTATGCCCCATTCGTCGACCGGCAGGCCATTGGGGTAGCCCTTGTCGGCCGCACCCGCCATGGACAGCCAGGCGTCCGTGAAGCGCCAGCCCAGCGACGGATCTTTCTTGCCATAATCCATGTGCCCGTAAATGGGTTTGCCATCGATGGTCTTGACGTCTTCCGAAAAGAACTTGGCGATGTCTTCGTAGGCCGTCCAGGTGACCGGCACACCCAGTTCGTAGCCGTATTTGTCCTTGAACTGCTTCTTCAGTTGCTCGTCGTTGAACAGGTCGTAGCGGAACCAGTACAGGTTGGCGAACTGCTGATCGGGCAATTGATACAGCTTGCCATCGGGTGCCGTGGTGAACGAGGTACCGATGAAATCCTCGACATCCAAGCCCGGGTTGGTGAACTCTTTGCCATCGCCCTGCATGTAGTCCGTCAGGTTGAGCACTTCGCCATAACGGTAATGCATGCCGATCAGATCGGAGTCGGAGATCCAGCCATCGTAAATGGACTTGCCCGACTGCATCGAGGTCTGGAGCTTCTCGACCACGTCGCCTTCCTGAATGATGTCGTGATTGACCTTGATGCCCGTGATTTCCTCGAAGGCCTTGGCGAGCACCTTGGATTCGTATTCATGCGTGGTCAGGGTTTCGGACACCACGGCGATTTCATCGATGCCCTTGGCCTTGAGCTTGGCCGCGGCGTCGATGAACCATTGCATCTCGGCCATCTGCTGATCCTTGCTCAGGGTCGAGGGCTGGAATTCATTGTCGACCCATTTCTCGGCCTCGGCCATGCCCGCCCATGACGCCTGGGCACCCAGGGCACAGGCCAGGGCGATGGCCAGGGTTGTGTGACGCAATTTCATGTCGAATCTCCTCGTGATTGATGATCATTCCCATGCCCTACGCTTCGGCACGCCCGGGAATGGGGGCCCATGCCGAATCTCTGCCTGCCTGGCCGGACGCACGCCTGTGCAAGAACATCAGCCCCTGCGCATGATGAGCACCAGCACCGCAGCCGAAACCACCACGCTGATCCACAGGGATGGCTCATCGGACAGTTCAAGCCATTCCATGATCACCTCGCCCAGGCCCAGAAATGCCAGGTTGATGTAGGCCGCCACCAGCAAGCCGATGAACAGGCGATCACCCCGTGTCGTGGGGATGGGCAGGAAGCCCTTGCGCATGACGCAGGGCGATCTGATTTCCCAGATCGTCATCACGGCCAGCATGAGGGCGATACAGATGAAAAACACCGCGGTGGGAAGCGTCCAGACCATCCAGTCAAGCATTGTGTTCTCCTGTGGCTAGACCCGCCCCATCGCAAAGCCCTTGGCGATGTAATGGCGCACGAACCAGATGACGATTGCGCCCGGCACGATGGTGAGGGTGCCCGCGGCAGCCAGCGTGGCCCAGTCCATGCCCGACGCCGACACCGTGCGCGTCATGACGGCCACGATCGGCTTGGCATTCACGCTGGTGAGCGTGCGCGCCAGCAGGAGCTCGACCCAGCTGAACATGAAGCAGAAAAAGGCCGCGACACCTACGCCCGATTTGATCAGGGGCAGGAAGATCGTCAGGAAAAAACGCGGGAAACTGTAGCCATCGATATAGGCCGTTTCATCGATTTCCCTGGGAATGCCGCTCATGAAGCCCTCGAGTATCCAGACTGCCAGCGGCACGTTGAAGAGCAGATGGGCCAGTGCCACGGCCAGATGGGTGTCCATGAGCCCCAGCGTGGTATAGAACTGGAAGAAAGGCAGCAGAAACACCGCCGGTGGTGTCATGCGGTTGGTGAGCAGCCAGAAGAACACCTGGCGGTCGCCCAGAAATGAGTAGCGCGAAAACGCATACGCGGCCGGCAGCGCGACCGCGATGGAAATCACCATGTTGATGCAGACATAGATCAGGCTGTTCACGTAACCCATGTACCAGGATGGATCCGTCAGGATCAGGCGATAGCTGTCCAGCGTGAAATGATGCGGAAACAGGGTGAAGTTCGACAGGATTTCCTGGTTGGTCCGAAAGCTCATCCCGACCATCCAGTAGATGGGCAAGAGCGCAAAAACCAGGTAGCACACCAGAAACAGCGTACGCTTGCGCGGCCAGCGGCGTGTCGCGCTCATCGCTCACCCCCCTTGTCCTGGGTGCCCACCCGCATCATCCAGTTGTAGAGCAGGAAGCAGAACAGCAGAATGATCAGGAAATAGATCAGCGAAAAGGCCGCCGCTGGCCCCACATCGAACTGCCCCACTGCCATCTGCGTCAGGAACTGGCTCAGGAATGTCGTGGAACTGCCCGGCCCGCCACCGGTGAGCACGAACGGCTCGGTGTAGATCATGAAGCTGTCCATGAAGCGCAGCAAGACCGCAATCATCAGGACACCGCGCATCTTGGGCAGCTGTATGTAGCGGAATACCGCCCATTTGCTGGCACCGTCGATGCTGGCCGCCTGATAGTAGGCCTCGGGAATGGCGCGCAAGCCGGCATACGCCAGCAACGCCACCAGGGGCGTCCAGTGCCACACGTCCATGAGCAGCACGGTCAGCCAGGCCTGCACCGGGTTGCCCGAATAGCTGTAATCCAGCCCCAGGCCGACCAGCAGGTTGCCCAGCAGGCCAATGTCCGTGCGACCGAAAATCTGCCAGATCGTACCGACCACATTCCAGGGGATGAGCAGCGACAGGGCCACGATCACCAGCACCGCTGACGCACGCCAACCGCGCTCGGGCATGGACAGTGCCAGCAGCACGCCAAGCGGGATCTCGATCAGCAGCACCGCCATCGAAAACATCAGCTGACGCAACAGGGCCGATAGCAGGTCTTCGTTGCGCATGATCTCGGCAAACCATTCGGTACCGACGAACACGGCCCGCCCGGGCCCTATGATGTCCTGCACCGAATAATTCACCACGGTCATCAGCGGAATGATGGCCGAGAACGCCACACACAGAATCACCGGGACGATCAGCCACCACGCCTTTTGGTTTACCGGCTTGACCACCACACTCATGAGATCAGTTCCTCGTTCTGGTAAAAACAGGTGTGCGCATCGAGCAGCACCAGATGCACACGGGCACCCGGGGCCGGCGCCGCGGCATCGGCAGGCAGGTAGGCCTTGAATTCGTGCCCGCCAGCCACTGCGCTGAGCAACTGGCTGATGCCCATATGGCGCACACGCGTGACTTCAGCCGCGACGCTGCCGGGCTGGGGTTCGGCCGCAAACCGCAGGTATTCGGGCCGCAGCCCCAGGGTCAGTGGCCCCTCGGGCAGGCGCCGGCCATCCGTGTGCGCCAACGATGGGCCCTGCACCTGTCCGTGGCCCTGTCCGTGGCCCTGTCCCTGCAACTGCAGCGTCCCGTCGGGGTGTACGTGCACTGGCACGAGGTTCATACCGGGCGAGCCGATGAAATGGCCCACAAAAGTGTGCCGGGGGCGTTCGAACAGTTCTGCAGGGCTGCCCTGCTGCACCACCCTGCCCCTGGCCATGACCAGCACGCTGTCGGCGAACGTCATGGCCTCGATTTGATCATGGGTGACGTAGATCAGGGTCAGGCCCAATTCCTGGTGAATCTGCTTGAGCTTGCGGCGCAACTCCCATTTGAGCTGTGGATCGATCACGGTGAGGGGTTCATCGAACAGCACCGCCGAGACATCCGGGCGCACCAGGCCGCGACCCAGCGAGATCTTCTGTTTGGCATCCGCAGGCAGATTGGCCGCCCGCTGATTGAGCTGGCCTGTCAGTTCGAGCAAGCCGGCAATGTGATGGACACGCTGCCGGATCTGGTCGCTGGGCATGCGCCGGTTGCGCAGCGGGAAGGCCAGATTCTCGCCCACGGTCATGGTGTCGTAAATCACAGGAAACTGGAATACTTGCGCGATATTGCGCGCCTGCGGCGAGTCGTGCGTGCGATCCCGGCCATCGAAGCGCACATGGCCCCGGGACGGCGTGACCAGCCCGGAAATGATGTTCAGCATGGTGGTCTTGCCGCAGCCCGATGGCCCGAGCAAAGCATAGGCACCGCCATCTTCGAATGTGATCTGCAAAGGCAGCAGCGCGTAATCCGCCTCGGAGTGCGGGTGGCGCTGATAGCTGTGGGCCAGGTCCAGCTCGATCCGTGCCATGTCAGCCCCCCAGGCGCGGCGGCGCCCACAGCAAGGCGTCGTCCGCGCCGAACACAAACGCGCGCCGGCTGGAAAAATGCACCGTGATCGCCTGGCCAAGCGCATGATGGCGCACGCCGGGGACCTGCGCGATCAGATCCCCTGCCGCAGTCTGTACGTGCACGTAAGTGAACGAGCCCGAGATCTCGGCCAGCTGCACCACCCCCGCCACGTGACAATCGTGTGCCTGGGGTTCGAGCGCCAGATCGGTGGCCCGCAGACCCAGGCTGACCGGGCCGTGCATGGCTGCGGCCGGCACTGTTTCGAGCGGCAATGCCAGCTCACCCACACCGCCGACCTGGATGCAACCTGCATGCACCTGCGCGCTCAGGAGATTCATGGGCGGATCGCTGAATGCGCGCGCCACCCGCAGGGATGCGGGACGTTCGAAGACCTCCAGCGTGGGGCCGTATTGCAGCAGTTCGCCACGATCCATGACCGCAACATGCCCCCCGAGCATCAGGGCTTCACCGGGTTCGGTGGTGGCATAGACCACCGTGGCGCGCTGCTGCGCGAACATGGTGCCCAATTCTTCACGCAGTTCTTCGCGCAGCTTGTAGTCGAGGTTGACCAGCGGTTCATCCAGAAGCATCAGCGGCGCATCCTTGATCAGGGCGCGCGCCAGTGCAACACGCTGCTGCTGGCCGCCCGAAAGTTCGGCAGGCAGGCGATCCAGATAGTCTTCGATGTGCAAGGCGCGTGCCATGGCCACCACCTTGTCGGCCACATCGCGTTCGCCTCGCAGACGCAGCGGCGAGGCAATGTTCTGCGCCACGGTCATGGAAGGGTAGTTGATGAACTGCTGATACACCATGGCAATATTGCGCTGGCGCACCGGCACGCCCGTGACGTCTTTCCCGTCTGCCAGCACCCTGCCCGCGCTGGGCGCATCCAGACCAGCCATGATGCGCATCAGACTGGTCTTGCCCGCCCGGGTGGCCCCCAGCAATACGGTGACATCCGACTCGCGCAAAGTCAGGTCCATGGGATGGAGCCAAGGCTCGGTCCCCACGGATTTACGGATGCCAACCAGTTCGAGAACCATCCAGAAACCTTCTGTTAATTTCCATTTAGTTCATTATTGTTCGTTTACCCATATATTTCAGTAGATATAAACCCCGACATTTGCTCTTTTTCTTTCGTTGTACCATGTCTCCAGCATACCGACTGGTCCACGGAGAGGCCCGATGAGTCCCAACCCAAGACAGATGAAGCTGCTGAAAATCCTGCATGGCTCCGGTTCCTGCAGCCTCGAAACCCTGGCCAGCGAGCTGGACGTGACCGTGCAGACCGTACGCCGCGACGTTCAAAGACTGGCCGAGGCGCATTTGCTGGTGCGCTTTCACGGCGGGGTGCGCCTGCCCAACTCGACCACCGAGAACATCGCCTACCAGCAGCGCGCTCAGTTGAACGCCGAAAGCAAGGAAGACATCGCCCGCGCCATCGCGCGCGAAATCCCCAATGACTGCTCGCTCATCATCAATATCGGCACCACGGCCGAAGCCGTTGCCCGGGCGCTCACCCACCACACGGGCCTGCGCGTGGTCACCAACAACATGAACGTGGCCTATACACTGGCGCCCCAGGCCAGCTGCGAGGTCATCCTCGCGGGCGGCAGCGTGCGCGCGCGCGATTACGGCATCGTCGGCGAGGCCACGGTCGAATTCATCCGCCAGTTCCGGGTCGACATCGCGCTGATCGGCATTTCCGGCATCGAGGGCGATGGTACATTGCGCGATTATGACTACCGCGAAATCAAGGTGGCCCAGGCCATCATGCAGTCGGCACGTGAAGTCTGGCTGGCCGCCGATGTCAGCAAGTTCCATCGGCCCGCCATGGTGCGGCTGGGCGAACTGGCCGACATCGACCGCCTGTTCACCAATGCCGAACCGCCGGCGCCTTTCCCCGAACTGCTCCAGGCGGCCGGGGTGGATTGCGTGATCACGGCCTGACGCAGCGTGCACACGGTTCGATACACGGTTCGATGCACACGACGCACCCAGCCTTCTGGCGAACAACCCCGAGGTACACCACATGAGCTATCTTCTGGCCCTGGACCAGGGCACCTCCAGCACCCGCAGCATCGTATTCGATACGCGCGGGCGCATCGTGGGCCTGTCGCAGCGCGAGTTCGCACAGCACTACCCGCAACCAGGCTGGGTGGAGCACGACCCCATGGACATCTGGCACACGCAGCAGGAAACTCTGCGCGAAGCGGTCGCGCGCGCCGGCATCCAGGCCAGCGAGCTGGCCGGTATCGGCATCACCAACCAGCGCGAAACCACCCTGGTCTGGGACCGGAACACCGGCGCCCCCGTCCACAACGCCATCGTCTGGCAGGACAGGCGTGCCGAACCCACCTGCGCAGCGCTGCGGGCCCAGGGCCTGGAGGCCGACATCCTGCACAAGACGGGCTTGCGCATCGACGCCTATTTCTCGGCCACCAAGCTGAAATGGATCCTCGATCATGTGCCCGGCGCCCGCGCCCGGGCCCAGGCCGGTGAACTGCTGTTCGGCACCGTGGACAGCTGGCTGATCTGGCAACTGACGGCCGGCCGCTGCCACCTGACCGACATCAGCAACGCGGCCCGTACCCTGCTCATGAACGTCCACACCGGCCACTGGGACGCTGACCTGCTCGCCTGTCTCGACATTCCGGCCGCCATGATGCCCGAGATCCTGCCATCCACCGCCGATTTCGGCCAGGCCGATCCACAGTGGCTCGGACGCGCCGTCCCGATCTGCGGGGTCGCTGGCGACCAGCAAAGCGCCCTCTTCGGCCAGGCCTGCTTCCGGGCGGGCACGGCCAAGAACACCTATGGCACCGGCTGCTTCATGCTGATGAACATCGGTGAGCACTTCCGCCTGTCGGACAACGGCCTGGTCACCACGCGCGCTGCCCAGCCCGACACCGCGCCGGCCTTTGCGCTCGAAGGCAGCGTGTTCGTTGGCGGCGCGGTCGTGCAGTGGCTGCGTGACGGCCTGCGCGCCTTTGTGCACAGCAGCGACATCGAGGCGCTGGCACGCAGCGTCCCCGATGCCGGCGGGGTAATGCTCGTACCCGCCTTCACCGGTCTGGGCGCGCCGTGGTGGAACCCCGACGCCCGGGGCACCATCACCGGCCTGACCCGCGGCAGCACCATGGCCCATATCGCGCGCGCGGCGCTCGAGAGCATCGCCTACCAGAGCGCTGCGCTGCTGCAGGCCATGGAGCGCGATGCCCGGGCGGCCCATGCGGCACCCATGCAGGCCCTGCGGGTCGATGGCGGGGCCAGCGTGAACGACCTGCTGATGCAGTTCCAGGCCGATCTGCTCGGCATCCCCGTGCTCAGGCCCACCATGATTGAAACCACGGCACTGGGCGCGGCCTTTCTGGCGGGGCTACAATCGGGCATCTACGGCGGTCTCGACGAGCTGGAATCCCTCTGGCGCATCGAACGCCAGTTCGACCCTCTCATGCCACGCGACCAGGCGGCCGAACGCCTGGCCGCCTGGGACCACGCCATACGCCAGGCCTGCACAGACTGAAATGCCCAGGAAAATCATCCTCGTCACAGCGATCTTCTTCGTCATCCTGATCGCCCTGACCCTGGGTGAGACCGTCTTTGCCCAGCTGCTCGCCTGGCTGTCCGACCTGACCGGCCTGCTGATCCGCAACGTCGATGAACTGCGCAGGGCGCTGTTGGCCTACCTGCAGACCAACGGCGGCAAAGTGCTGCTGGCCCTGGTACTGACCATCCCCATCAGCCTGTGGATCCTGCGTTCGCATGGCCAGTCGCTGGGCCAGCCCGCCACCCAGCGGCGCATTGCCATCGTACTGGCCGTCTTGCTGGGCTGGTTGGGCATCCACCGCTTTTACCTCGGCCAGGTGGGCTGGGGCCTGCTGTACATGTTTCTGGCCTGGATCTTCATGCCACTGAGCGCCCTGCTCGGGCTGATCGACGCCGTGCGCTATGTCTTCATGGACGAGGATACGTTTGCCAGTACACAGCTATGATGGCGCCAGCGCCCCCGGCCCGGTGCCCTGGGCCGACCCGGCACCATGATGCTGAAGGCGCTGCAGCGCGTGTTCCAGGCTGGGCTGAAACGCGCCTGACTCGAGCCTGCCGAGTGTGCCCATGCGCTGCAATTTGCGCTGAATGCGGTCATTGGCGCCCGCAATCAGCACGCGCACTCCGTGGCTGCGCGCCTCGGCCACGGCATCATCCAGCGCCTGCATCGCCGTGACATCGGCAAAAGGCACCTGTTCGAGGCACAGGATCCAGGGGCGCGTGCCCACAGGCTTGAGGGCGGCCCGCAAAGGATCCACTGCGGCAAAGAACAGCGGCCCGTGAATGCGGAACACCAGCGGATTGGGTTGCTCGGGGTGGGCGTCCGCTCCGGCCCCATGCCGGTGCGGGTGCAGCACCTCGATCCTGAAGCTGCCGGCCATGCGGCGCAGGAATTGCAGGATGGCCAGCACGATGCCGATATTGACCGCCACCACCAGATCGGCGAACACCGTCAGGAAAAAAGTGATGGCCAGGATGGCGATGTCGGCACGCGGCGCCTTGCGCAGGATTTCACGTATCCGGTGCAGTTCGCTCATGTTCCAGGCCACCAGAAACAGGATGGATGCCAGCGTTGCCAAGGGGATATTGCTCGCCAGCGGGGCGAGCACCAGCACCACCAGGATCAGCAGCAGCGAATGCACCACTCCGGCCAGTGGCGAATTGCCGCCACTGCGGATATTGGTGGCCGTACGGGCAATGGCGCCAGTGGCCGCAATGCCGCCCATCAGCGGGCACAGGATATTGGCCAGGCCCTGCCCCACCAGCTCGGTATTCGAGTCATGCCGCGTATCGGCCATGGCATCGGCCACCACCGCCGAGAGCAGGGACTCGATGGCCCCCAGCAAGGCAATCGTGAAGGCCGGGCCGATCAGGACCACGACCTGATCGAAGGACCAGTCGGGCACATGCGGCATGGGCAGGCCCGTGGGCAGTTCGCCGAATGTGGAGCCGATGGTGGCCACATGGCTGAACTGTGCCAATGACTGCAACACGGTGGCAGCGACCAGCGCCAGCAACGGCCCGGGCACATTGCGCAGCACAGCCACCCATTTGGGCAGCAGCACCAGGGCCAGCGAACCCAGCCCGATCGCGGTGGTGACCCAGTCGATCTGCGGGAACGCTTCGATCAGGAAGATCAGTTTTTCATGGAAATGCCGCCCTTCGACCGGCGGCAAGCCGAAGAACGCCTGCCACTGCCCCACCCAGATGATGACCCCGATACCCGCCGTGAAACCCAGAATGACAGGCAGGGGGATGTAGCGAATCACACCGCCCATGCGCACCAGACCGAAGGCCAGCAGCATCACGCCGGCCATCAGTGTGGCCAGTTGCAGCCCGGCTACACCGTGATCCGCCACCACACCCGAAAGGATGACGATGAAGGCGCCCGTAGGGCCGGCGATCTGCACCCGGCTGCCGCCAAAGAGCGACACCACGATACCGGCCACGATGGCCGTGTACAGCCCCTGTTCGGGCTTGACCCCCGATGCGATGGCAAATGCCATGGCCAGCGGCAGCGCCACCACGCCTACGATCACCCCCGCAACGATATTACGGGCCCAGTTGCGGGGCGCCAGCAAACCTGCTTTCCAGGCCTCATGAATGGCAAACATGTGGGTTTTCGTCCATCAGAATGGGGCCTTGAACAGGCCCCAGGAATGGCTCGGATTATAAACCCTCGATTCAGCTGCGCTGCGTGGCCAGACGCGCATCGGCGGAAGCCGGCTGGCGACCCAGCAAGGCCGTGACCACCTGCCACATCACGCCCAGCCCGCCCACGATGAAGACCACGTCGCCGAAGGTCCGTGCCCAGCGCAGGGTCTTCAGAATGTCCTGTTGCATGAAGGTTTCACCCCGTGCCCACCATGTCCCCACGCTGAAGCTCGCGTGAAACTGCATCAACCCGATCGGCAGCAGGCTGAACACGATCATCATCACCAGGCCGATGTTCATGGACCAGAATGCGGTATTCATCAGGCCGTTGTTGAACTGCATGTTCGGACGGATGTAGCGCAGCACGAACAGGGTAAAGCCCAGCGCCAGGAAACCATACACCCCGAAAAGTGCCGCATGTGCATGCACCGCCGTGGTATTCAGGCCCTGGATGTAGTAGAGCGCGATGGGCGGGTTGACCATGAAGCCGAACACCCCGGCACCCAGCATGTTCCAGAAGGCCACCGCGATGAAGAACTTGAGCGGCCAGTGGAGGTTTTCCATCCAGGGCGCGCGCGCCTTGAGGCGCCAGTTTTCCCAGGCTTCATAGCCCAGCACCACCAGTGGCACCACTTCCAGCGCACTGAAGGCCGCACCGATGGCCATGATGGGCGTGGTCGTACCGGAGAAATACAGGTGATGCATGGTCCCCGGCGTGCCCCCCAGCATGAACAGCACGGCGGCGGCCAGGCTGGCCGTCGTGGCCGCCTTTTTCGAGACCAGGCCCATGGTGGAAAAAATGAAGGCCAGCGCCGTGGTTGCAAAGACTTCGAAGAACCCCTCCACCCACAGGTGCACCACCCACCAGCGCCAGTATTCCATGATGGTGATGTGCGTCTTTTCACCATAGGCCAGGCCGGCGCCGTAGAACAGCCCGATGCAGATGACCGAGGCGCTGAAGAGCGCGAGCAGATTCTTGTCGCCCTTCTGGCGCAGCGCCGGGACTATGCCGCGCAGCATCAGGAACAGCCAGAACACGATGCCCAGGAACTTGCCGATCTGCCACAGGCGCCCCAGTTCGACATACTCATAGCCCTGATGCCCGAGCCAGAAATTCCACTCGGCGGGAATCAGGTGCGCCAGCGCGACGAAATTGCCGCTGAACGCCCCCACCACGACCACGATCAGGGCCCAGAAGAGCACGTCCACGCCGAGCTTCTGGTGCTTCGGATCCTTGCCCCCGTTCAGGATGGGCACCAGGAACAGCCCCGCGGCCAGGAATCCGGTGGCGATCCAGAACAGTGCCGCCTGGATGTGCCAGCTGCGCACGAGCGAATACGGCAGCCACTCGGAGACATTGATCCCATAGAACGTCTGCCCTTCGACCGTATAGTGCGCCGTGAAGCCGCCGATGAAAATCTGTGTGACGAACAGCGCCACCACCACGAACAGGTACTTGCCCAGCGCCCGCTGCGAAGCGGTCAGAGGCAACTGCAGGATCGGATCGCGCGCCGGTGCCGGATCGTCCTCGTGATCCTTGCGCATGAAGGCCCAGGCCCACACCAGCAGACCCACGCCGGCAATCAGCAAGATGATGCTGACCACGGACCAGATCATGTTCTCGGCCGTGGGCACGTTGTCGATCAAAGGCTCGTGCGGCCAGTTGTTGGTGTAGGTGGCCGCGCTGCCCGGACGCTCGGTGGCGGCCGCCCAGGCCGTCCAGAAGAAGAAATCGGCCAGCCGCGCCCGCGCCTCGGGCGACGGCAGGGTCGCCTCTTTCATGGCAAAGTTCTTGCGGCTTTCGTGCAGTGACGCATCATCGCCAAACAGTTTGTCGTAATAAGCCGCGGTCTGCGCCATGGCCTGCGCCCTGCGCCCGGACACCGTCACGACCCCGGTGTCCGTATCATGCGTATTGTGACGATATTCGTCCTTCAGCCTGCGCTCGAGCATGGCCTGTTGATCCGCATCCAGCTGTGCGAAATCGACGCCATGCAGCTCTTGCGCAGCAAGGTCCAGCCACGCGGTCAGTTCACGGTGCAGCCAGTCTGCCGTCCAGTCGGGTGCCTGATAGGCACCATGCCCCCAGATCGAACCCACCGTCATGCCGCCAGCGCTCTGCCAGGCACTCTGGCCGTCCAGGATCCGGTCGTGCGTCATCAGCAGGCGACCGTCCGTCGTGACCACCTGTGCCGGGATGGGTGGGGCCTGGTGATAGACTTCCTTGCCCATCCAGCCCAATACGCCAAAAGCCACCACCAGAACGCCAATCAGCGTCCACCATAGTTTTCTATACTCACCCATACAGCGCTCCTTCCATTGCCGTCAGAGGTTGCCGACGCGGCATCGCCTCGATGCCACTTGCCAGGCGGGATTATCCACGAAGCTTCTGCAAAAGTTGAGCGTTTCACTAGGGTAAACACTGATATACGTCAAACTCGCCGACAAAGATTCCAAAAAACAGTCACAATCCGGCCACACAGCGCTGCAGCGATGCCGCGCGGCCCCGACGATGAAACCTTTTCAGCGTCCCCCCGTCCAACCTGAAATGCCTGCGCCGGACGCCATCCATGGCGGCCACATCCAAGCTCAAACAGACCCTTCGACCCATGCAATGGCAAGACCTCCTGATTGAAAGCAGCCTGTGGCTCGCCAAGGCCTACGCCTTGACGCTCGTGGTGGGCGCCGCAGCCTGCGTGGGCCTGACGCGATACACTCGCTGGGGGCGGCAGTTCTGGCAGCTCAGCGCGGCCTATTTCACCTGGCGGCGCAGCTGGAAGCCATTGGCCGGGATTGCGCTGATCCTGTTCCTGACCTTGTTCGCAGTGCGCGTCGATGTGCTGTTCTCGAACTGGTACAACACCATGTACAGCGCCCTGCAGAACCTGGATTCGGCCGGCTTCTGGGCAGCCATGCTGCTGTTTGCGATCCTGGCCGCCATACACGTGATCCGTTCGCTGTTCGACTTCTACGTGCAGCAGGCCTTCGTGGTGCACTGGCGTGAATGGCTCAACGAGCACCTGCTCACCCGCTGGATGGCGCAGCAGGCTTACTATCGCTCGCAGGCGCTCAGCCACCTGGCCGACAACCCGGATCAGCGCATCCAGCAGGACATCACCAGTTTTGCGCAGACCTCGATGAGCCTGGCCGTCGGATTGATCAACGCCCTGGTCTCCACCATTGCCTTCACGGTCATTCTCTGGAACCTGTCCGGGCCCATGACCGTGCTGGGCCACGAAATCCCCCGGGCCATGGTGTTCCTGGTCTTCATCTACGTGTTCGTGGCCACCCTGCTGGCCATCTGGATCGGCAAGCCCCTGATCCGCCTGAATTTCCTCAATGAAAAACTGAACGCCGACTACCGCTACGCCCTGGTGCGCATCCGCGAATATGCCGAAAGCATCGCCTTCTACCGCGGCGAGCAGGTCGAAGGCCGTACCCTGCGGCACTGGTTTGCCGAAGTCATCGGCAATGCGTGGGACATCATCTACCGTTCCTTGAAGTTTCTGGGCTTCAATTTCGTAGTCACCCAGACCGCGGTCGTGTTTCCTTTCATCATTCAGGCCGCACGCTTCTTTTCCAAGCAGATCAGCCTGGGCGACCTGATCCAGACCGCCCAGGCATTCGGGCGCCTGCAGGACAACCTGTCGTTCTTTCGCAATGTGTACGACAGCTTTGCCACCTATCGCGCCACGCTGGACCGTCTGACGGGTTTTGACGACGTGATCGACCAGGTGCGCCAGCTGCCCCTGCCCGACACGCGCGAAGAGGGCACTCGCCTGGCGCTCAGGCAGGTGAACGTGTGCCGTCCGGACGGGCACGTGCTCATCAAGGACCTGGACCTCGAAGTGGGATCGGGCGAAGCCTTGCTGGTGCGCGGCCCCTCGGGCTCGGGCAAGACCACGTTGCTGCGCACCATCGCCGGGATCTGGCCACACAGCACTGGCGAAATCATCCGGCCTGACCGGGCCAGCCTGTTCCTGGCCCAGAAGCCCTACCTGCCTCTGGGCTCCCTGCGCCAGGCCCTGCACTACCCGCAGCCGGCCGACGACATCCCGGCCGGCCAGGACGAAGCCATCCTCGAGCAGGTGCAACTGGGCCACCTGTGTGCCAAGCTCGATGTGGTCGACGACTGGAGCCGCATTCTCTCTCTGGGCGAGCAACAGCGCCTGGCCTTTGGTCGCCTGCTCATCGCCCAGCCCCAGGCCGCCTTCCTGGACGAGGCCACCTCGGCCATGGACGAAGGGCTGGAACATGCGATGTACCGCCTGATGCGCCAGCAACTGCCCGATACCCGGGTCATCAGCGTGGGCCATCGCAGCACGCTGCGCAGCCACCACGGCCTCGAACTGGTGCTTTCGGGCCAGCAGGGCGGCTGGCAATTGCAGGCGATCTGATGCCTTGCCAGGTGGACACTGCGCCATGCCGGGTGGGCACCATGCAGTACACTGGAGCCTGCATGGTTCCGCACTGATACGATGTCCGCCTATTATTTTCCGATCAAGCACCTGCACGTCACCGCCGTGGTGCTCAGCATCCTCCTGTTCGCGCTGCGCGCCTACTGGGCCGTGGTGGGCTCCGAGCACCTGAAGAACCGGGTGGTGCGCATCCTGCCCCACGTGATCGACACGATACTGCTGGTCTGCGGGGTGATCCTGGCGGCCATGGTCGGGCCCGAACAACCCTGGATCCTGACGAAAATCGTTCTGCTCATCGTATACATCGGGGTGGGTACCATCGCCATCAAACGCGGGCGCACGCCACGCAGCCGCCTGATCGCCGCCCTTGTCGCGGTCGCGGTCTTCGCCTACATCGTGGGCGTGGCACTCACGAAGAGCCCGGCCTCCTGGTTCGTCTGGTGATCTGGCGAGTTCGGTGATGGACACAACAGCACAATCCCGTGCCACGACCCTGTCCAAAGAGGCTGCGCGCGGCCATGAGGCCTACGAAACGCGTGCCCTGGTGCTGCAGGGCGGGGGCGCCCTGGGCGCCTATCAGGCCGGGGTCTACCAGGGCCTGGCCGAAGCCGGTATCACGCTCACTGCGCTGGCTGGCATTTCGATTGGCGCGCTCAATGTCGCCCTGATTGCCGGCAACCCGCCCGAGCGGCAGGTCGAGCGCCTGCTCGAGTTCTGGAATACGATCTGCCAGCCCAACATCGGCCCGCTGGGCAACCCCGTGCTGCTGGCCAGCCTGTACCAAACCAACGACATCGCCCGGCAGTTCCTGGGTACCCTGCACGCCGGCAGTGCCCTGCTGGTTGGCCAGCAAGGCTTTTTTCAACCCCGGCTGCCCGTACCACTGCCATTCGAAGCCGAGGATCCGGCCAGTGTGGGCTATTACGATACCCGCCCGCTGAAGGCCACGCTGGAATCCCTGTGTGATTTCGACCGCATCAACGACAGCGGTCTGCACGTCTCGGTGGGCGCCGTGAACGTGCGCAGCGGAAACTTCGTCTGTTTCGACAACCGCAGCACCCGGCTGCGGCCCGAGCACTTCATGGCCTCGGGCGCCCTGCCCCCCGGGTTTCCCGCCATCGAAATCGAAGGCGAATACTACTGGGACGGCGGCCTGGTATCCAATACCCCCCTGTCATGGATCCTTGAACGGAACCAGAAGGCGGACACGCTGGTCTTTCAGGTCGACCTCTGGTCTGCCCAGGGGCAGGTGCCGCGCAATCTGGGCGAAGTCAACGACCGCATCCAGGATATCCGCTATTCCAGCCGCACACGCTGGGTGACCGACGAAGTACATCGCCACCGCAAGGTGCAGCGCGTCCTGCGCCGATTGCTCGATCAACTGCCCGAAGAAGAGCGCGACAACAACCCGCTGTGCCGGGAAGCCACCAAACTGGCCTGCAGCAAGCGTAGCAACATCATCCACCTGATCTATCGCGACAAGCCCTACGAACAGCATTTCCGCGACTTCCAGTTCGGGCCGAACATCATGCGCGAACACTGGAACAGTGGCCTGCAGGACATCCGCAGCACGCTGTCCCGACCACATTATCTCGACATGCCGGAGAACGCGGAAGGCTTTGTCACGCACGACATCCACCGCCAGGCAGGTTCGTAGGATACGGGCGCTTCGAACGCAGCTGCCGCGGTCGCTGTATTGCACAGCACAAAAATTCCATGGTATAGTTTCGCTTCTTTACCGATCCCCGATAGCTCAGTCGGTAGAGCGACGGACTGTTAATCCGCAGGTCACAGGTTCGAGCCCTGTTCGGGGAGCCAGGAAACACAAGGGTTTCGGAGTATTCCGAAGCCCTTTGCTTTTTGCGGTATTAGACGAAATATTAGATACTGTCTTATATCCAGTAGTTTTCAGGCCCACCTCGTGCAGGCTTTTTGTGTCCTGCAGGCCCACTTGTCTACTGACGCTCTCTTCGAACGTCGCCGCCAAACGGTTCCTATCCAGATACAGCCGATCCAGGCGCACTCGTTTTTCGTCCATGTTCAGTGAGCGGTCATTCTCCAGCCTGCGAATTTCGACCGTGATCTTGGCCATCGTGCGGTTGGCGTCCTTGGCCATGCCATGATACTTTGCCAGATCCGATGACGCGAATTCGCGGGCCCGGTCATAGTCGCCCATCTTCCGTGCGTTATTGTAGGCCGCATAGACCTCATTGATCTCTCGCTGCATGTCATAGTAGCGCTGGATGTACTTGCTGGTTCTCGCGTTCGGATCTTTCACGAAATCGCCCATGATGAACCAGTTGTCCATGCGCCCCAGATCCTTGCGTGGATTCTGGGGCAGATCGAGCATGGGACGGGCAAGGTAATCAGCTACGTTGAGGGCCTGGATGCCTACCCATCCGAAGTATCCAGACATCAGAAACTCGATGCGCTGTGGCGATATATCGATTGCCCGCCCAAGAGCTATTGCTCCTGCGCTGGTGGAGGCTGTATGTCGCTCACCTGCCGGCAGCTGTTGCTGTGCCGGGGAATCTATGGCTCGTTCCCTGAACAGGTCATAGTTGAACGACGCCTCCAGCGCCGGCTTGAACAATTATGGTATCGGGTTCATGGACAATTGATCCTCTATGACCCCCCGCGTTGACTGGGCGAAGTCACCAAGCCTGTAGTCTTCACCGGAGAATGCAAGCTCAGCGCCACGCTCGAGCACGGTGGCCAGCGCACCAACCTCGAACGGTTTTGGTATAAAGAACATCCGATCAATCCCCGGGATCTTGAACGCCCAGTATGTGTTCCTGGCCCAATCCGGCAATTCCTTGTAGTCCTTATCGTCCCTCATGACCAAGTACAGCCCGATGGTAGCAAGCGCCATGACCCCAGTGACCGCTGCGAATCTGGGGAAGTTTTCATGTGCACTGCGACCAAGGCGATACATCCCCTGCATTCTGGCATTCATGAACGACACGGTCTGCGCAAGCATCCGGATACTGGCCCAGGACCCAACGCTGGAGAAATCCATCAGATCTCGGGCCAGGTAGCTGGCCTCAAGATGAGACTTGCCATTTTTTCTTGCCGCCTCATAAATGGCCGCCCGGTTTACAGTCTCTCCACGATCACCCAGTTCCTGATACCAATCGAATGATGCTTTGAGCAGCCTGATCAGTTGCCGTGGCGATGTCACCACCTGATTCCTGTCAATCTGAAGCTCGTCCACCAGGCGCTTGACATTGCGTGCATTGCCGTCATTGAAGGACCCAAATCTGATCGCTCCCCCTCCAGCCAAAAGCCGTTGCATGGTATCGGATCCGGATTTCGTTGCTTCCCAGCCCACTGCGAGATTCATCACAGGATTTACGCTGATGTTGCTTTCAATGGCCAGGGCCTGCAGCGTATCTCGCAGAAGATTCCTGATCCTGAATGTTGGCGAAAGCGTGACGCCCATGGTCAGTGCGTGACGCGCTTTCTTCATGGCCTCCCAAGCAGGCCCGCCAAAGCCATTCCAATGCAACGCCGTCAGAGATTCGAGCACCATCGGGTCATCGACAACAAAGTATCTATCCAGACCATCGAACATGATGCGCACGCCATTTTTCGTCGGATGATTCACATGGGTGGCTATCCCCATTGATCTGGCTGCCTCAATGGCCTTTTGCGCTGCCAGATTTTTCATACTGGCCGATATCAGGTGAGACCAATTGGCAATCGTATTGCCCACCAGGTCGTTCAGTTTCTCTTTTCCGCCCTTCAGCCGCTTGAAAGCGTACTGGCCCACCAGGCCGCCTATCTGTCCGGGGCCCATCATTCCGGTGCTGTCGCTCTCCATGGCCCGATAGAACGGCACGTAGAACTCGTGCTCCCAGAGCATCCTGGATTCGCGATTGATGAGTCCGGCCTTCTCTGCGACATCAAGAACGGATTTCTGCAGGACATTCAGCTCCTTCAGTGCTTGTGCGTACACGGGTCCTCTGTCGCGGCCATCGGACATCTTGCCGGTATTGAACGTTTTGAATCGTGCAATGGTTTCTACATCGAACAGGTTTTCACGCCCCTCTGACATCAACCGCTCAGCTCGATTGCCAGCGATCCACGCCATGAAATGATCATGCTCCCCGTCCAGATCAGCCAGGATCTCTGCAAGACCCTTGCCCCTGACACCATCAATGGCCCCTTGACGAAGGATTACGGGCCCAAAGCGCACCAGATACTCGGCTGCACCTTCATGGCCGCGCGACAGGCGCGCTTGCATATACGCGGTCTCATCGAGCGATTTGAGCGAGTAGAAGTGATCGAATAGCCCCTGGATGGCCTTGGCCCTTGCATTCTCTGTCAGGCGATTGAATCGCGCTTTGATCGTCTCTTTTTCAGCAAAGATGCCAGACTCATGCAGCGCCCTGTCTCGCATCATCTTTTGGGTGCGTGCGGTCGAGTTGCCACGCGCACGTGATTCTCGTGGCCCATCACTGGAAAGCCCCGCACTTGGCGGGGCTTTGGTGTCACTTTGCTGGGCGATCAGGCGATCATCTTCTGGCCCCAGAGTTTTTTGTAATACGCCCCCGCTTCGCGCATGTCCTTCAGCAAGGATTCTCGCTCGGATGACGTCAGGCGCTCCATGGGTGGCAAGATATCGACCTTCCGATTCTGTGAGCGAGTCGAACCCTCGCCCGGTTGCTGCGCGGAATTCGTTTTCAATGTCGCCATAGCGTTCTCGCAACGTTTTCAAAGTATCGTGTGACAGTCGCAAGGTAGCACTGTATTGCTTCCCGGTCAACGCGAAAACGCCTGCCACATCGCCGCCATGCTGGCGAATGTGAGAAGCGAGCGCCGCCATCGTGCCGCCCTGCGTCAGTGTGTCATCCACCAGCAAATATTGCTGGCCGGCCCGCACTGTGCCGTCGAACTCGGGCTGCTGGAAGATCCGATCCAGGCCGGTGAGCGATGTGCGCCCGGCTTTCACAGATTGAAAAATGCCGTAATCAACATCAAGACCAAAAGCCGCAGCCACACGGTGAGCTACCGCTAATGGAATTTTGTTTTGACCAGTCGATTCAATAGCCAAAACCGGAACGACAATCGGCTTCTTATCCCCCAGCGCATCTCGCACCTTGGTGATCATTTCCGGCGTCACCAGGTCGTTTACCAGACGTGCCGCTGCCTCGGTGTCTCCAGCCTTTGCTGCCGCATAGTCGGGATGCTTGCTGGCGTCTCCCAGCGCGCGGCCGACGATCGCATCAGGCAGGTCCACCGGCGCATCATCCCGGCGGGACTCGGTGATGTTCGCGCTGTCGGAACTGAACGTGCCCCTGTTTCCAGTGGCGCTCTTGATCTGCTCTGGGCTGAACACCGCGTAGGAATCAGCTTCGTTTCCTTCGATCACGTCACGGAACACAAGCCCACCGTACCCGTTGTCGCGCGCCCAATCAGCAATGCCATTCAGCAGATCATTGGGTTCCTTGGGCTCCATTTCCATGATCTGATCCCACAGGTTTCCTTTCTTGAATCCCTTACTCGGTTTTAGGCCGTACAGAGGGCCAGACACTTCGCCGTCCTCTATGGCTGAATTCAAGGCAGCAAGCCCTTCTGGCGTGCGCAAATCGAGCGGATTTTCTGCCGACAGATAGACCTGCATCACATCGCCGCCGGGCACGTACATCTTTGCTACGGTTGGATCCGGCGTGAAGTAGAACGCATTGCTTGGCGAGTCGCCAACGCTTCCGGGGTGGCCAGTTTCGAACGTGGTGAAATCTTCGTAGGTGCCGTGATACACCACCAGCGGCTCGCCGGTACCGGGATCCACCGCTTCGGACACATCGGTCGGGTTGACACGGACGAGTGGGCGGCGTATAAAGTCCTCAAGCCCGGAGATAGGGGCGAAACTTGAACCGCTTCTGTGGTCAGGCCGCCCATAGGAATCCCGGGCTTTTTTGTCGGCATCATGCAACGTCGCAGCGTTGTAGTACCACTTCCCGTCCGATTGATGCCGCACGGTGAACGCAGCCACCATCGGTACTTCATCAACACTGACGCGCGCAAGCAGCGTCGAATAGCCAGCAATATCGGGCCCGTCTCCGCCAGACGAATGCTCGGAACGTGCGTAGATTGTTTTTGGAATAAGTGCCCCGATATCGGCGACTACAAGGGACTTGGCTGGATCGCGGGCAGAGCCTGTAGATTTCTTTGCTCCTGCGCGCCCAACCCGAATGAGACCGATCTCTGGATGTTCAATTTCAGTTCGATCTCGCACCATCCGATCAAGGCTTTCGGCCATTCTCTGACGTAGTTCGCTGTGAGACAGCCCGCGCCATTCATCCGGTACCCGCACCGTCACGGGCTTCATTGCATCCAGCCGCTGTTGCGCTCGCACAGCCTCCCAGTCGCCGAACCACTGCTTGAAGGCAGGCGTCCTCACTTGCACCCACTGCTGGTAGTTCAGCTTCGTGCGCCCGGCGGCCCTGGCGCGGTCATAGGTGGGGCGTCCACCGTAGGCCCGTTCCGTCTGCCTCTCTTCGCGCTGCGCCTGCTGCGTGACGGTACGTGGTTCGGTACCCCCTTCACTCGCTGCCATTGATGCGGCAGCTGCGCGTGTCCTGGCAAATGCCTGCCCAGCAGGCGCTGTGCGCAAGAACTTGCCGGCGTCAATCACCATCTGGCGCAGATCGGCAGTGGTGAGTTTCAGATCGAACCCAAGCGCGCGCAAGGCCTTTCTGATCTTGGCGTAGACCGTGGCAAGGAACGTGCGAAACCGCCCCTCTTCAGCCATTCGGGCCAATACTTCACGGGCCCGGGCCTTGGCATCGTAATCCGAGTAACGCATGCCCACCGCTTCCATGGTGGCATAGTTTGCATCGCCCAGCTCCTCGTCGCCGGTGGCATGTTGCCCACGCGGGACCCTCGCCAGGCGCCGCACATCGGCAAGCACGCCATCGAACTGATGGCCCAGCAGGGCCTCCACACCAAAGTGTCCGACCACTTCATGGGCAAGCACCTGGCGCAGGCGCAACATCGTTGTCAGATTGTCGGCCACCAGATAAATTCGCCCTTCGTCGCCGGCCGGGTAGTAGACGCCCTCGGCCATGTCTGACGGTTTCGATTCTTCAGGGATGTCCTTTAGCGACCGCACGACGATGACTTTCAGGCGCGCTGCGCCAGGCAACTTGGACATGAACTGCGCAGCTGCTTTGCCAGCGGCAGAAGCAGAAACCCCGGCGCTGGGCCGGGGCTGTCGGGACTCGAAGGGCGTGTTGCCAGTTCGTCGAAGCGCTTGTCCAACCTGGGTAAGCGGCTTGCCGGAGGCCACAATATCCAGTACGCGGATGCCTGATGCCTCAAGCGCTGAATTCAGGTTGCGCGCCTGCGCAGCACTCTCGGTCTCATGGACCACGGTAATTGCCATGCTCGCATTGGACTTTTCAACACCGCTCAGCAGTTTCTCCAGGCCGCCCGTGCCGCGCAGCTTGCCCATCTCATTTGCCGTCATGGGCAGAAACGCGGTCGGTTGCAACTGCGTATCGAGCAGCATCACGCCATCCTTCCCGCCGGACACCTTGGCGGCGATATCGACGACATTCTGCGGCGTGATGACGGCGCCCAGGGTGCCGCGTCGCACAAAGGCGCGCTCCACCACCGGGATCTGCCTGGAACGCAGCACGGGACGAACCCGCTCCTGTACGATGTGTCCACGCGCATCCACATGCGAGAACCTGTCGCGCCCAACGGCCATGAGCCCTTGATACCTGATGCCCGACCCATCGAGCAGGCGGGCCATCGTCTTCGACATGTTGACGTCGGCACCGGAGAGCGTGGACAGGCCAGACGGATGATTGTGTACCAGCCACATGTTGCGGGCCTTCGGTACTCGTGCCGCGTGGCCGATCACAATGCTTGGATCAACGATCGTTTCGTCCTTCTTGCCGATGCTGTGGCGCAGGATGTTGAGCGGCTTGTCGCTCTCGTCGGTGAGCAGCACCAACAGGTTTTCCTGGGGCTGCTTGCGGATGCTTGCCATGGCACTCGCCACATCCGCGGCTGATGTGAGCGCGCCGTCCTGAACTCGAAGATTCAGGATTTTCTTGGCTTCGACGCGGACCGCAAAGGCACTACCTTCTGGCTCGACGAGGATGGCGGCTGCCCGGGAACGAAGACTTGGGAGCCGTACTGCACCGGATCCGGATTCAGGTAGAACCCCCCGGGCGCGCGCACGTTCAGACCTTCCGGCAGCGTGAGATACGCCAGGTTCGAGCTCGAACCCTTGATTGAAGAGGTCTTGCGTGCCACTGGATTCCTCTACTCGGTCACTTTCGGATTCTGATCCGGAAGCAGGTTCTTGTACTTGGCCATCGTCAGAGGTGGTTCGTCGTTCTGCAACCGATTGCCCGCCGCCAGCCCGACCTTCAGCAACATGTCCGCCGCCTTCGGGTCGCTCCACACCGAAGAGGCCCTCTTGGGTTGATTCTCCGCCATATCGATTCCTCAACAAATTTTCACCGCGCGCGATGACATCTTCGATTGTGGCTTTGGGGCCACCGAACATATCGGCCGTACTGGCTCTTGATTGCTCGACCTGAACGAAATCGGCCATCTCGCGCAGGGATTCGCCCAGTTTCCTGAATGACCGGATATTTGTCCACAGCAGATCAATGAACCGATCCACCAGCGGCTCGCGTCCGAACATGTCCATCTGGGCAAGGAACCGATCCTTGTTCAACCCCCTTGCGCGCGCGTCGCGTATCTGATGGATAGCCTGTGCCAGGAACGGGCGGATGTCAAGAGGACCCGGGCCCATGCCGACAAAATTTGGGGTATACGGATTTAATGGTTGATGGGGCACCTTTACCCCACCAACCTGATACCATTATCAGATGGTTGATAGATCGACCCCGTAGTTGAGTTCCTCTGCGAAGTCCGGCAGTCCGTAACCGATGGTTTTCTTGTAGAACGGAGAGACCTTCGCGGTCGGGGCCTTCTTCTTGTGCTTCGTGGTGTAGAGCATTCGTGCCCGCATCACCTCGAAGGAGTAACCACGTCCTTCACGGTTCTTGTCCTTGGCCAGTCGGTTGATGGACTCCGTGTAAGCGTTGGTGACGGGCATGTCCGTCTCGAAGTAGGTCATGATCTCTTCGCGCCAGTTGCCTACAGCCCTGACCAGATCGCTCCAGACTTCCTTCTGGCCCTTCGGGATGGTGGCTATCCACTCGTCCAGGGCGGCTTCTGCCTGGGGCCGTGTGGTAGCGTCCCAGATGCCGTAGAAACGTTCCTTGTGCTCGTAGGCGGCCAGCAGTTGTGGGAATGCGCCGGTCCAGGTCTCCATGATGAGGCGTTCCCGGTTTGAGACTTCGTGAGCGCGTTTCAGCAGGATTTTCCGGTCACCCTTGAGGGTTCGGCTCTGGGAGGGCATCAGCTCCTTCCTGAGGCCCTTGCGCACCTTCTCCAGGGCATCGTTGGCCATGCGCACCACATGGAACTTATCGACCACGATGCGGGCCTGTGGCAGCACCGCCTTGACCGCTGCTCGGTAGGGATTCCACATGTCCATGCTGACGATCTTGACCTTCTGCCGGTCTTTCATCTTCATCAGGTAGTTGGTCACCACGTCCTGACGGCGGGTGGCCAGCAGGTCGAGCAGGGTCCTCTCCTCGATGTTGGTCAGGATGCAGCGGTAGCGCTTGTTCAGGTACAACTCGTCAATGCCGAGAATGCGGGGCGTCTCGAAGCGGTGCCAGCGCCCCAGGAATTCGGCGCGGGCGTTGAAAATGTCGCGTACCGTCTTCTCGTCCAGGCCCGTGGTATCAGCCACGTAGGCGTAGGGGTGATTGAAGGCTTCCTTCTCCACGTACTCATGCAACCGCAGCGTCATGCGGAAGCCGTCCACCATCTCCGGTAGCTGGGGCCTGAAGGTGGTCTTGCAGGCCCGGCAGGTGTACCGGCGACGAACTACCCAGAGGGTGACCCGCTTGCCGTGGATGGGCAGGTCACGATAGGGAACATCACGCTTGCCGAACCGCACGAACTCACCCTGCACGCCGCACCCCTCGCAGGCTACTGGTGTAGGAGCTTCAAGCCGAAAATGTATGTCTTCATTCTGCTCATCAGAATCCACCAACTGGTACCCAGGAAGGCTTAACGAATTAATCATCTCCCGCCTTGATCAGAAAAACAGGTAGGTGGCGTAACCGGCAATCATCGCCATAGCAAAAATGACTGCTAAAAACGCCGCTAAAAGCTTCAGCGTGAACAAAGAGCGCAACAGAATGAGCTCAGTCAGGCTGGCTCCGGCACTGCCGATGATCAACGCTAGCACCGTCCCGGCACCCACGCCTTTGGCCATCAGAGCCGCTGCCAGAGGTATGACGGCTTCAGCGCGAATATACAACGGCACGCCGATGACAGCGGCAACTGGAATGGCAAAGGGATTATCTGGGCCTGCATACTGCGCCAATAAGTCAGTGGGCATGAAACCATAGATCACGCTGCCAATCGCAATACCGATGAGCAGGTAAGGCAACACATCGATAAAGTCCGACCAAGCTTCCCGCCACACACCACTGTACTTCCCTTCTTTCTTAACCGTGACAGTGGGTTGACTGTCACAGCATTCGCTAGACGTAGAGACTGTTGTCTTCCTATCAGCCCCGCAAGAAGCCGTCTTCGGAGTGGTGTCGCAGCTGTTGGTGCCGCAACTCGATGCGGTCGATGTAGCACTGCACGGGCTTGCTGATGAACTACATCCACTGCTCTCTTGTGTCGCCGTCCGGCGCACATAACGCTCGAAGCCAAGCGTGTGAAGCAGCCATCCGGCACCTACCGCGACCACCAAAGCGGCGAGCACATAGATAGCAGTAAGTGTCCATCCAAACGTGGCAACCAGCAGGCTGACGACGATAGGATTCAGCAACGGAGATGAGAAAAGAAACACCATCGTCGGCCCAAAACCGGCCCGTGCCCGAATCAACCCTTTCAACATGGGGACAGTCGAGCAACTACAGAAGGGCGTTATAGCTCCTAAACCAGCAGCAAGAAAATAGCCTCGCTTCCCACTGGAAGTCAGTAACGCTTCCACCTTGGATGGTGGGATGTGACGTTGAAGAACTCCGACCAGCAAGCTAATGCCAATGAATAAAACCGATAGCTCGATAGCGAGAAAGGCGAACATGCCTAGAGCGTCTTGGAGTTGAGGTGACATTCAATATTACTCCTATATTTCTAGTTTTATCGAAATGATGTACGCAGTCTACTTGCGTTTATCCGACCTGTCAACTATAATTCTAGAAACATCGAATTATTGGGGCGTGCTATGGATCACGAAAAGGTTGCAGCCAGCTTAGCTGAGCTAGGGAATAGTCACCGACTGTCCGTGTTCCGCTTTCTGGTCAAAGCTGGCCATGATGGGGCTTCGGTCGGAGATATCCAGAAGGGGCTGGGTATTCCTGCTTCGACGCTATCACATCACCTTGCGCGCATGGCCAAGGTAGGGCTGATCCGGCAGGAGAAACATAGCCGCACGATTGTCTGTATACCCGAGTATGGGCACCTAGAGAATTTGATCGGTTTCTTACAAGAGGAATGTTGTGCAGGTGTCCGGATTGCGCATGAACCAGAACCGCTTTGACGCTTGCCCAGCTCTCGCTGTCCTCCCTAGTCAGCATCGCTATGAAGACTCAGGCGAAGGTGGAAACAGAAAATTGGCAGTAGAGTAGGCTGAAGAGGATCAATCAGATAATCCGCTGAGAAAGATTTTCTTCTTTACATCTTTGGCATTTTATCAACCAGAAATTCCGGATACCC